>Ga0164292_10004240_pt1 | contig 11661 bp, 11 predicted proteins | sample GEODES117metaG_FD_111486 | JGI IMG/M metagenome (GOLD analysis project Ga0164292, IMG submission 111486) | Eutrophic lake water microbial communities from Lake Mendota, Wisconsin, USA - GEODES117 metaG | ecosystem: Environmental > Aquatic > Freshwater > Lake | place: USA: Lake Mendota... | reverse complement strand
GTCGATAGTTGCGCATATAGATGAGGACTTTAACTCCATCAACCTGTGCTTCTGCTTCCATTTCAAAAGCTTCACGCTCAAACCATTCAATTGTTCTTTTTCCTAGCGGTAGGAAGCCTGGATAGCTCTGAAAAGTTTTAAGAGCAAGAGACTCTAGAGGGAGCGATTGGAATTCGCCACAAAAAGAATTGAGTACGATTACGTCGCCGCGTTTTTTGTGTGACCAGGCATGATCGCTAGTTCGAGCATCAATGAGTCCCCAGTCATCATTGGGAAAAACGATGTGAAGATTTTTGTCTTTTACTGGTGGGGCTTTCGTGGGAACAAGTGAAGAGCATCCTGCTAATAGCAGGATAATAATAAAGAGAAATTGTCGGCCATGCCGGCACATGCGGGAATCCTTCACACAACTCAAACTACAATTTAAAAGGAGTGGTAAACCTTTGTAAATGAAAGCGAGTGGGGTCAATGTCAATCTTTAGACAGGAGATTTTTGCCGCAGGTAAGTTTTTCCACCACAAAACCAAAAATGGGATAAAATTGCCTCATGGGAGTTGTTTCCACCTAGGATGGGTGGTCGTCCCACAGGAACTAATGACTAAGATGTTCGCGCTGCCAAGATGGCTCACGATTATTCTTCTTTTGACCGCATGGTCATCGACGGCGTATTCCGACGTTTTCAATCAAGAAACATTCAAAACTCATCTTCGCTGGAATCTGATCCTCTCTAAAGAGCAGGTCAGTATTTCTAAGAATGAGAATCAAGTGATTCTAGAGACATTAAATCTTCCTTTGTTTGAGCAATTGGCCGGCGAAATGGTCAAAATGAAAAAAGCCCAGGGTTATATTGAAAATGTAACTTACAGCCAAGAAGGCTTTCCTAGCAAACCAGCTCGAATTGTCGTCACACTTAAAGATGCATCGGTTGAGCTTTTTAGTTTTTATCGAGACGTTGATCGCAAGTGGATTATGGATTTTTGGGTAAATGCGGATTCTTTACCCTCTAAGGCTGCATCATTTAAAAAACCTCTTCCATTGCCTGTTGAAGAAAAAAAGCCAGTCGCAGTTAAGAAATCGATCCCCCTTGCTTTGAAGGCACCCAAGAACTCTTTAATTGAAGTTGTTCCTGTTCCAGTGGCAGTAACAAAAAAGTTAAATCCAGAATATCGTGACTTCCGTTATGGTGCGGCTTTCATTTGGGATTATCCTGCTCTTTTACCAGTATTAGAGCGGGACATTCTTTTAGAGAGCAAGATTCCGGATTCATTATATGAGATTAAAGATCGCGAGCTCCTAGATGATCCTAAGGAAGCTCATATGCAGTTAACGATCAATCTCTATCGTGAGCAGAAGTGGGGATTGATGAATAAATCCCTGACTCTTTATCAAAAAAAATACGGCCAAGATTCAAACTACGATATGAATGAGTGGATTCGCATTAATTCACTGTTCAAGACGAATATCACCAAGAAAGATCGCACTCTGCAAGCTTCTGCCATGAATCTGGTGGGCAATCTTTTAGAAAGAACAAATGATTATGAGATGAAGCGAGCGGCTTTCCGCTATGTGCTTCAATATCATTTAGATCGCGGCGACTACTTCAAGAGTCTCGATCTGGCGAAGCGTCTTTTTGTTGAAGCTCGTGGACAGTATGACCATGACATGGTTATTCAGGCATCAAATGTCATCTTGAATGCCCTCGCAAGACTCAGACAAGATGACAAAATCGCAGAATTCTTAAAAGACAAAAAACTCGCTTCAATGCTTCCACCACAGACAGAAATGGCCTACACCACATATGCTTTACTTGGTTCAGGGAAAAGCGGCGAGTTGGTCAAACGCTTTAAGGCGATTGAAAAAAGCTTAGTTAAGCCGATTCATCCAAGCATTCTTTATAACGCTGCCGAAGCTCTCTTCCGTGAAGCTGAATATACCGAAGCCATTCGCGTTTTCGATCTTTTTGTTTCAGATTGGGCCCATCTTAAAGAAGCTGCCTCGGCTCGTCTTCGTATGGGTCTTGCTTACGAACTTTTAGATAAGCCTGCTGCCGAAACACTGGTGCTATATAAAAATGCTATCGACCGTAGTCCTTACCCGGAAGTTCGTTTCGAAGCGAAACTTCGTTATGTGGGAATGCGCTTAGCTAGAAAATTACAACTCAGTGACGATGATAAAGAAACAGAAGTCTTTCTTGAGCAGTCTTCAGATGAAAAGAAAGCTCTTACGGCAGATCATAAAAAACTTCTGTGGTTGGTTCGTTTAAGAACTTTTGTGAATCAACGTGATTACGATAAGGCCCTCGCTTATCTCGCATCAATCCCACTTGATACACTTCGCCCCACCGAGCGACGTGTTTTCGATGGTGACGGAGCAGAAATCGTCTTTGGAGTTATTCAGCAAGCTTACTTAAAAGAAGATTACTCTCGCGCTGTCAAAATGTGGGAAACCTACAAAGATAAATTTGAAAAGCGTGTTGCCGGTAATCCTTACATGAATTTTGTGGTCGCAGACAGCTTCATCAAGCTTGGTCTTTACCAAAGTTTTGAGCGCTCATATAAAATTCTCCAGGCGATGGGTGGAGAAGAAGTTCGTGAGTATCCAATTTGGGTAGACCGTACAAAAGATCTTCCTCTGAAAGATATGGTAGAGGAACTCAGTCTCATAAAGGCCGTATCTTCGCGCGAATGGGCCCAGGCCGAGGCCAAGTTGGCCTCTTATCCAGTGTCACTTAGGGACTCTGTAAACTACTCCTACTACAGTGGAATGGTGGCTTTTCAACGTAGTAACTGGAGCTTAGCCGCCGAACAATTTGAGAGTGTTCTGCTAAAACAAGACCCAAAAAATCGCTTAACTCCACGTCAGATGTCTGAACTTCTGATGGGTTATGTCGAGAGTCTCTATAATTTAAAAGACCAAGAACGCTTCAAAACAGTAGTGAAGGCTTTAGCTAACGATATCCAACAATCAAAGTCGGCATCGATCTTGAATGTAGCGGAACGAGTAAACTACCTACTGATTGAATCGTTAGTAGGTGATGAAAAACCAGTGTGGAGTGAGATCGAAGGGTTAGTAAAAAACTTCAGGGAGAAATTTTTAAAATCTCCTTACAGTGCCCGGATTGAGTATTTGTTAGGTCTCTCGCTCCTAAGAAATGGTAAACTAGATGAAGGTAAAACGGTTCTTCGGAACCTTTCAGAGAAACAAGAGATCCCGCTTTACGTGAGGGAGATGGCCAGGACGGAATTGTCGGCCCTCGAATTGAAAGAAAAGCGGTTATAGTCACTCTTTGACAACGGACAGGAGGTCTAATGTTAAAGTCAGCGCAGAACATCGTCGGTAACCACCCTAAATTCACCAAGTCATTGGAGACAGCACGTAATGTGGCCGTCACAAAGACTCCGGTTCTCCTGAGCGGAGAAGCGGGCTGTGGTAAACGCACTTTAGGACACTACATTCACTCTCACTCTGTTCGAAAGAACGCCGTGATTGAAGTAGTTGATTGCAGTGCTGATATTGCTGAAGTTGAACGTCGAGTCCTTGGCTTTAGAGAAGCTGACGGCCGCTTTCAACGTGGTGTCCTTGAAGTCGCAAATGGAGGCACGGTCATCTTTGCCCACATTGATGCACTGGATGATAATTTCCAGAAACGACTGTATACTATCCTTCAAGAATTGCCTGATTACGAACTCGATGTCCGCGTGCTCGCCACCACGACGAAGAATCTCTCGAAATTGGTGGGCGCCGGAAAGTTCTCAAGGGCGCTTCTCACTTACTTCGGTGGAGCACAAATCCACTTGATGCCATTGCGCGAGAGAGGGACTGACGTGGAACTACTGGCTAACCTTTTCGTGCAAGAATGGTGTGAAGAAACACAAACTCCAACTATCTCAATTGCTGCTGATGCCTGTGCTCGTTTGAATGACCAAGCATGGAATGGCAATCTCACAGAGCTTCGCCAATCAATTCGCGCTGCTGCTTCTCAAGCACAAGAGGGAATCCTCGATGTGTCTTGCTTCCAAACGGAAGGCAAACGCGTTGAAGGCTTCACTCTTGAGACTGACGAAGACGGCGTAAAGCTCATGTCTTTGAAAGATGCAGAAAAGCTTCTTATCAAGAAAGCCTTGGTGTTTACCTCTGAGAACCGCACACAAGCGGCAAAAATCTTGGGTGTAAGTATCCGTACGTTGCGTAACAAAATTAACGAGTACCGCTCTGAGGGCTCACAGTACTTTGTTAATCTTCGCTAAGGAAATTTAAGGATGGATGTAAACGACAAAACCTTTCGCGCCCTCGCAACTTCTCTGAAGTTTCGTGAAATGCGCCAAGAGCTCATGACTGGTAACGTCGCCAATGCTCAGACACCTGGGTATAAGTCGGTGAAGCTAGATTTTGAAGAAGCTCTTGCGCGGGCAACTGATGTGGATGGCAATCTTTCGATGAATGCATCGGACGAGCGTCACTTCAATGTCGGTGGAGGCGGCTTCAATAATTTGGAGCCGGAAGTTTACGAAGATCCGAACGGTATTGTTTCTGAGAATGGTAATACGGTCGATGTGGAAGCCGAGATGGCCCGCATGGCAGAAAACAAGATCATGTACGACACCACAGTTCAGCTTATTAATAAGAAGCTGGGCCTAATGAAGTACGCGCTCAATAGTGAGAAGTAAGGATAACGCATGGATCTTTTAACCAGCTTACGAATTAGTGCTTCCGGCCTCGCGGCCCAGCGCAAACGTATGGAAAGCGTGTCATCTAATATTGCGAATGCGCAAACTACGCGTACCGCTGAAGGTGGCCCTTATCGTAAAAAAGAAGTGGTTTTTGGTTCTGAGCCAGCTCGAGATAGTTTCGCTGAAATTCTTGAAGGCGAACTAGACGAGAAGGCCCAGACAGTTCACGTGACTGAGGTCGTGAACAGCGATAAGCCACCCATCTTGAAGTACGAACCTTCTCATCCAGATGCTAATAAAGACGGCTATGTCGCTTATCCAGACATCAACGTGATGCAAGAGATGGCAGACATGATTGAAGCGCAACGGGCGTATGAAGCGAACGTTTCGGCAGTTAACACCACCAAATCAATGGCGCTAAAAACGCTTGAGATTGGTAAGAACTAGGGATAGTAGCGCATGATTAAAAATATCTCGCAGCTTGATCAAACCTTAGGTACTGGCGACGCTCGTGGTTGGGCAAAGAAAGTTGGCAACGAGCTTGCAGACCAGATGAGCCACCTTGAGACTCCAGGAGTCGAGAGGACAGGTGAAACGAGCAAGACTTTCGGTGATTTTTTACAAGATTCGATCGGTAAAGTGAATGCTTTGCAGAACGATGCAGATGTTTCAATGCAAAAGCTGGCAAGTGGAGAGAGTAGAGATCTTCACGAAACACTTTTAGCAGTAGAGAAAGCGGAAATTGCTTTCAAAGCGATGAACCAAGTACGCTCAAAAGTGATAGATGCGTACAAAGAGATAATGAGAATGCAGATCTAATAGGCCAGGATGGCCTTGATGATAACAAATGAGACCAGGAGGGTCCATTGAACGGTTTCTTACAAAATACGCTGACCAACTTTATTGAGTTTTTCCGCGCGCTTGAAACTGGTCGAAAGATCGGTGTCATCGCAGTAACAGGTCTTATCATCGCCATGTTCGCAGGCGTCTTGATGTGGGCAGGAAAAGGACAATATAAAGTTCTCTATACCGATCTTGCTAAAGAAGACTCGGCTACTATCGCCAGACTTCTCGAAGAAGGTAAGATTGATTATCAAATCAAAGACGAAGGTAAGACGATTCTTGTTCCAGAGGAACAAGTTGAAATCTGGCGCTTAGAAATTGCCAAAAAAGGCGTCGACTTCTCTAATACGGTTGGTTACGAAATCTTTGATAAGCAAAGCTTTGGTACCACTTCATTTGTCCAAAAGATTAACAAGCAACGTGCGCTCGAAGGCGAATTAGTTAAGACCATCATGCATCTTCGCGGTGTCGCGCGTGCTCGCGTTCACTTATCAATTCCAGATTCAAGTCCATTCGTTACTGAACGCAAACCACCTTCTGCCTCAATCGTTCTCGATGTTGAGCGTGGTGTAACCATGACTGCTGATGAGATTAAAGGTCTCCAGAGTTTGGTGGCTTCTTCAGTTGATGGCATGCGTAGCCACCATGTTGTGGTGATCGATAGCCGTGGTAAAAAGCTATCTGAAAATGATGGCGATAGTATGAGTACGCAGACGGCAAATCGTATTGCGCTTGAAACTAAGATGAATGATCAATATGAAAAGCGTATTGAAGACATTCTTGCTCGCGTAGTCGGTAGCGGAAAAGTCATTGCTAAAGTCACTGTTAAGATGGACTTCACTGAATCAACTTCGACTCAGACTCAGTACGATCAAGAAAACTCGGCGGTTGTTTCTGAAGTGAAGAACGAACAAAAGATGCAGGGTGTACGCCCATCTCCACAAGGTATTCCGGGCGCACGTTCAAATCTTCCTGGCGAACAACCTCAACCAGGCATCCCTGAGACACGTAACGATGTAGACAGAAGCCTTGTCACTCGTAACTACAATGTTCCGACCACTGTCGTACGCAGCAAAAAACCGACAGCTGATGTTCAACAAATCAGTGTTGCTGTGATGTTGGATGGCAAACGAGTGCCTGTTAAAGACAAAGAAGGTCAAACTGTTCTTAATGATGAAGGCTTGGCGGTAACGAAGTACCAGGCATGGTCTGAAGCAGAGCTTGCGAACTTTCAACAGATTGTTTCAAGCGCTATTGGTGTAAATGCAGCTCGTGGTGACAAGCTTGTTATCAAGAATATGGAATTTGCGACAGAGGACTTGGCAGAGATTGAAGCCATCATGCGCGCTCGTGAAAACCGCGAGATCTTAAAGAACGTAACCAAGTACCTCATGATCGGTGCCTTGATTACCTTGTTCTTCTTCATGGTCGTCCGTCCATTCATCCAATGGCTTACTGAGAACACTGTTGAATCAATCGAAGACTTCCTTCCTCGCACCTTGGAAGAGCTTGAAAAAATTCAAGCCAACCAGAAGTTGCCAGGTCTTGAGGATGTGCTTCCTTCTATTGAAGACAAACTGAATCCAGAAAAAATCGAAGGTAATATGCTTCGAGAAAAAATTATTGCGCTAGTCGAACAAAATCCGTCTAAAGCAGCTCAGGTGGTGCATGACATGATCCACTCAGCTGAAGGACAGAAAGAGATCGCTTAGCAGGTAGGGGAGAGAAATGGCTACGGAAGAACAACCGAACCTAGATCCTGATGTTGAGTATCAGCTCCTAAGCGGCCAAGAAAAGGCCGCTATTCTGCTTTCTGCGCTGGGCCCCAGTGCAACGAAGTTAATCTTCAAACATATGAAGGATAACGACGTAAAGCGGATGATCAACAGCATGTCGACGATCTCGAAATCACCGATTTGGATGGTGAAGCGAGTGCTCGAAGAATTCTATAGCTCCATTAATGAAGACGCAGAACTCTTGTTTGCTGAAAACAAAGGCCGCGACTTTATTCTTTCTACTTTGGGTGAAGATCGTGCCAAGCAACTCTTGGGTCAAGTGGTGGACGTCGGAAATACCAACACACTTGAATCGCTTGAATTGGTGGATACGCGTACGCTTGCGAACTTCCTGATTAACGAACATCCACAAACGATTGCTCTTATCGTCGCTCACTTACCTGTTGAGAAGAAAATGGATGTACTTCGTAAGCTACCAGAAGGACTTCAGGCAGAAGTGGTTCTTCGTGTGGCTAATCTTGACTTCGTTTCACCTGAGCTTATTGCCCAGTTGGATGATGTACTCAAAACAGAGCTTTCAACACTCGGTTCAATTGATACGCAACAATTGGGTGGTGTTGAACCTATCGCCGATATGCTTAACCTCATGGATAAAAACACTGAGAAGAGCATCATGGCGCGCGTGGAAGAAAAAGATCCAGAATTGGCAGAAGAAATCAGGAAACTTATGTTCGTCTTTGAAGATATCATCTTCGTCGACGACAAAGGTATTCAAGAGCTTCTCAAGTCAGTGGACAATCAGAAGCTTACTGTGGCTCTTAAAACGGCTCCTGAAGAAGTTAAAACGAAGCTCTTTAAGAACATGTCGAACCGGGCGGCAACTCTTCTCAAAGAAGACTTGGAGAGCTTGGGCCCAACGAAAGTTTCGGATGTGGAGAAAGCACAACAAGAAATCGTGCAGCAGCTTAAAGACCTTGAGGTCAAAGGTAAAGCTATCATCGCTCGTGGCGGTGAAGGTGATTCCTTCGTCTGATAAGGGGAGAAAATGGAAAAGCGAACAGGTTCACAAGAAGTTAAGCCATTCAGTTTCACTGCTTTTGAAGAAGCCAGTGAAACTGTGGGCGGCTATAAGAATTTTGAGTTTCGTGATCTTACGGGACTGGCATCTCAAAATACGAAACCAACATCTAAGATTATCCGCTCTGAACGTGAAGCAGAGGCTAAGACACAGTTTAAGATCGATGCCATTGTGCGAGATATGCGTGGTTTGAGTTCTCAAGAGAAAGATGATCTTGAAACGAGAATTAATAAAGAAGTTGAGCAGCGCATTCGTGAAATGCGTGACCAGGCTTATCGCGAAGGAATTGAGAAGGGACGCATGGAAGGTGCTGATGCAGCCATGCGGGATGCAATGGAGAAGCATGCGAAACAGATCGATGAAGTGGAAAACATGTTAGTTGACCTTCGTCAGCAATGTGAATCACGCCTTGAAGCTCATAAGAGTGATATTTACGAGATGAGTAAACGCTTGGTGAAGTGGCTGGTACTTAAAGAAGTTAAGGATGAAGCTTATCTTCCAAAACTCATAGAAAGAATGATCTTGGAGATGAATCAGCGTCAAAATATTACTTTGCGCGTTCACCCTGATGACTTCGCCCATATGCCTCAGGTCATTGCAGATCTAGAAAAACGTCTAGGTTCGCTGACTAATCTTCGTATCGAGCCAGACGTCGATATGAAAGGGCGCGGAGTCATTCTTGAAACTGAAAACGGCATTCTTGACTCAACGCCTGAAGCTCTCTTTCAAACGATTGATAAGATGTATGAAACCGTGGTGAATCATGTCTGATTCGCTTCAATTGCGAGATATTTCGAAGTGGACTGAAAATCGCGTCCCTTGGCAACGCATAGGTAAGATTGTTTCAACGCGCGGTATGGTTTATGAAGCGAGCATTCCAAGGGCGGTTCTTGGCTCACATGTTGAGTTTGAAACTGAACAAGGTGATCGCTCGCTCGGAGAAGTAGTCGCTCTACAAAACGGCAAGTGCATGGTGATGCCTTATCACGAGCTTTCAGGAATCAATTCAGAAACAAAAATTTATCTCAAAGACATTGTGACTGAGCTTAAAGTCAGCAATGCTATGCTTGGTCGTGTGCTTGATTTCCAGGGCCGTCCGATGGATGGCAAGGGGCCACTAGAAGGAACCTTCGAGACACGCTCGATTTACGGCCAGCCGATGAACCCTTTAGATCGCCCACCGATTCGCGAACCACTTGATGTGGGTATTAAATCAATTAATTCGTTTATCACCGCAGGCAAAGGCCAGCGCTTAGCTATAATGGCCGGCTCTGGTGTAGGTAAATCTGTCTTGATGGGAATGGTCGCTCGTAACACGACAGCCGACATCAACGTAATTGCTATGATCGGTGAGCGTGGTCGAGAAGTTCTCGAATTTATCCAAAGTGATTTGGGTGAAGAAGGTTTGGCGCGCTCAGTTGTGATCGTGGCGACTTCTGATACCTCAGCCTTGATCCGTATGAAAGCTGCTTATGCTGCAACAACCATTGCAGAATATTTTCGTGATCAATCCAAAGATGTTTTGTTGATGATGGATTCGATCACTCGTTTTGCCATGGCCAGCCGAGAAATTTCTCTCTCCAGTGGTGAAGCACCAGGCCCCAAAGGTTATTCACCTTCAGTTTTTGCTAAGCTGCCAAAGCTAATGGAGCGAGCAGGCACTAAAGCAGGGGCTGGAACGATCACAGGTATTTACACTGTCCTCGTTGAGGGTGGTGATATGGATGAGCCGATCGCCGATGCTGTTCGTTCAATTTCAGACGGTCACATTGTGCTCTCGCGGGAACTTGCCGCTCGAAATCATTATCCTGCGATTGATGTTCTTCAGAGTGTTTCACGGGTTATGCCTAAGGTATCAACTCGTGAACACAAAATTGTCGCGAGTCACTTGCGTGATTTAATGGCGGCCTATAAACAAAGTGAAGATCTCATTACTGTCGGTGCCTATGCTCGAGGCAGTAACAACAAAGTTGATAAGGCGATTGCAGTTATCGATGATCTGAATGCGCTTTTGCGCCAAGATGTGACAGAGAAGCTCTCTATCAATGAGCTGTTCGACTTGATGTTAGAAATCGCTCGTAAAGCTGAGCGCGCAGTTGATCCTAGTTATCCTCAGGGGTGATAGATGAAACGCTATCAATTCCGTCTTGAAGCAGTCAGAAAAATGCGTTCCATGTTGGAAGAGACCTGCCGAAATGAGCTAGGTCTCTTAATGGTCGAGCGTCAGAATTTAGTCGAACTAATTGAAACACTACTTCACGATATACAGTCTGCTTATACGGAACAAGAAACTCATATGGCACGTGGTATGAAAGCGTCACATGCGGCTTTTTTTCCACAAGCAGTCAGTGGTAAAGAGAGTAAAATAAAAGAAATAAAAAAAGAGATTGAACTTTTAGATGCCAAGATCACTGATAAGAAAGTTGAGCTAACACAAAAGAAAGCAGATCTCAAATTGATGGAAAATTTAAAAGAGAAAGATCTTCAAGCTTGGAAGAAAGCCTTTAATAAAGAAGAAAATATGAAAGTAGAAGAGATGGTTCAGTTGTGGGGTGAAAACCTTAAAAGTACACAGGAGGAAAGATGAAAACCTTCATTCTTATCCTGGTCACATTATTTATTAATACCACTGTTGCTCAGACAGCTAAGCCTGCCAAGGCGAGTAAAACTTATACTGAAGAAGAATTTACTAAAAAAGTAGCAGAAGAAGTACGCAGGCAGGTTGATAACGTAAAAAATAAAAGTGTCAGTGAGCTTACTAAAGAGCTCGTTACCAAAGAGGAAACTCTTCGTCTTAGAGAGCTTGATCTTGAAAAGCGCCAAGACCAATTGAAGGTTAGCTCACAGGATCTAGAGAATAAAATAAAAACCTTCAACCAAGAACAGAATAACGTTTTGGGTTGTTTGCAAAAACATGAAGACGATGCCAAAAATCGTGTCAGCCAACAGGTTGAAGTTGTCTCTAATATGCGACCGGCAAAAGCTGCCTTGCTCTTATCTGTGCAAGAAGCCGACATCGCAGTCCAGATTTTGCAACTCCTTGATCCTAAGAAGGCGTCCAAGATTTTTAATCTCATGGACAAGGAAGTTTCTGCCCGGCTTCAAAAACAGTACATGAATATGAAAAGATAGCCCAACGAGGTAACGCAGAGTGATGATGCCTATTCAAAACCTAGACCAACAGATTGTAGCAGCGAAGAGCGCAGGGAAGACCGCGCCTCAAGGTGCTAACAAGCTCGTAGGTGAAGCTCCCGTCATGCCAGGTGACTTTGCTTCTATGCTCATGGAGCAAGTAGGTGAGGGCCGTGCAAATACTCTCGATGCATTGACTGGC
>Ga0164292_10004236_pt1 | contig 11666 bp, 12 predicted proteins | sample GEODES117metaG_FD_111486 | JGI IMG/M metagenome (GOLD analysis project Ga0164292, IMG submission 111486) | Eutrophic lake water microbial communities from Lake Mendota, Wisconsin, USA - GEODES117 metaG | ecosystem: Environmental > Aquatic > Freshwater > Lake | place: USA: Lake Mendota... | reverse complement strand
TAATTATGAATCCAAACGAAAGTGGAATTTTAAAGGGTCTCTCCCCGGAAGAGATCTTAGCTAAAAAAGAGATGGAAGGGGGAATTGTATATGATGACCCTTTCATTCCAGAACATCCAATTACCAAAGTCCCAACCTCAGAAGACTTGGAGGCAAGACAAACCCCTCTATACACTCCTCCCCCGACCATCGAAGAGATTAGAAGAACCGAGGTGGTAACTCCACCAGTTCAGCAGTCTCCCGACTTGGGAAGGGTTGAAAATAAAAGACCTGCGCAGCCCGAATTTTCCCCTGGATTGGACTTTGGCTGGAAAAATCTTCCGCTAACAGTTCTTCCTTCGAAAGGATTTTTCTATCCAGAGGGGACAAAGATTGCAATTAGATCTGCAGAGGTTAGAGAGATTAGACACTTCTCAACCATAGATGAGGATGATTTGATTGACCTCGACGAGAAGCTAAATTTCATTCTTAGCAAGTGTAGCACTATGCACTTTCCCAACGAGGGTGTTGTTTCACACAAGGACCTAAAACACGAGGATAGATTCTTCCTCATCATGGCAATTAGGGATCTGACCTTTGTCCAGGGGGAAAATCGAATTATCATTACCCCAGAATCTAAATGTAAAGATAAGAATATCTGCCCTATTAACAACGGGATAGAATTGAGAACCGGAGTTCTTTCTTCGTATGATATAGATCCAAGAGTAATGAAGTATTATTCTCCCTCTACCAGAAACTTTGTTTTTCCTGTTAGAAAAATAGGAAAAGAAATTACAATGTCTGTTCCTTCTATTGGGGTAATGAATTCAGTTTCAGACTTTGTATTTGAATGTGATAGAAGAGGAATCGAAGTTGATGAGAGCTTTATTAAAATTTCTCCGTTCATCTTTGATGAGTGGAGGAACCTAGGATTTAATCAAATTATGCAGAAGATGAAAGAATCCGATGACTGGTCCAAGGAAGAATTCTCCCTCTATTACGAGCTTTGCGAAACTATAAAGATTGGAACGGAACTAGACATTAGTGTTAAGTGTCCTACCTGCGGTGCCGAGGTCACCGCACCCATAACCTTTCCCGGAGGGTTCAAATCTCTTTTCGTTATTTCAGATATCTTTGGAGAACTTCTTTGATCTGAAGTTTAGAATGTGGAAAGAACATGGTCTAGATCCAAATTGGGTTGAATCTATTCCATTCTACGAGTACCAAATCTGGATAGAAAAATTGAATCAGGCGGTCGAAAAAGACAACAAAGAAGCCCTTGAAGAATCCGGAAAGGTTGAACTTTTCAATTTTAGCAAATAGCAATTTGCTGATATATAAAGAAAACAATAATTAATGGAATCCTCCCCAAAGCTACTCCAAGAATTGTCAAATCTTACCAGGAACTTGGATGTTCTGGCTAAAGAGATCAGGGAATCAAATAAGGTAAATACTGAATCGCAGAAGACCTTATCTAAAACTGTAGAAAATTCTGTTAAGAAGGAATCTCAAGCTGCGAAGAAGGTTTCTCCGGAGGCTAAACCAACTAGTAAAACCGTAGAAAATTCTGTTAAGAAGGAATCTCAAGCTGCGAAGAAGGTTTCTCCGGAGGCTAAACCAACTAGTCCTACTTCCACCCCAACTCCGGCTGAAAGCAAAACTAAATCTGAATCATCCGAAGCAACTGGTAGAGTTGCTAAACAGGCCGGTCTCGGATCACTAAAGGCAGCAGGAATGTCTTTTTTAAAGGGGGGATCTATCAAAGACGTAGTATCCGCTGGACTCAAAGGAGGAATAGCAGAGGGGAAAAAGGGTGCATCTAAAGAGGCTATGGATGGAATTTCTTCCATTCAAACAAAGAGAGATGAGCTAAGGGCAAAGGAGAAGGTTTCTCCAGAGGATAAAGGCTTTGAAGCAGGAACGAATAAATTATTTAAATCAACAGGGGAAAAGAAGGAAGAAAAAAAATCCATTTTAGATAAATTAAATCCATTGAAGGTCGAAAAGAAAGCATCCCCTGAGGAATTTAATTCTTATTTGGCTAGTCTATCTAGAGATGAGAAAGCGTCTCTTATTAATGGTCTAGAATCTGGAAAAATAACTAAAGACGACGTTCAAAGAATGATCAGGGAAAGGGGAAAATCCGAAGGATCCACTCCGGGGTCCAAAGATAAAGAATCTAAAAAATCCGAGAAGAAAGGATTTTTCTCTTCCCTGATCGAAAAGATAAAACCAAAGGAAGAATCTAAAGAGGCAGAGCCCAAAAATGAAAAGGTGAAACCTCCTTCTCCGGACGGAAAACCTTCTCCGGACGGAAAACCTTCCTCTGAATCTGTTACAAAAAGTCCTGAATTAACTGAGGGTCAGAAAATAAAAGAGTCACTTAAAAAATCTTATGAGGAAAGTTCCCTCGGGAAAACCGTTTCCGGAGTTAAATCTTTGATTAAAGGGGTAAAGAAGAGGAAAGAAGAAAATTCCGAAGACAAAGCCGGGGCGATAGTGGCCGAAATGAAAAAAGAAGAACAGGTCCTAAAATCAGAATCATCTAAAGGAACCCCATCTCCTGCTTCTACAGAAAAAAGTTCATCGGTGTCTGCTACACCAGAAGTAGAAGCCGCCAAAAACCCCACTTCTCCCGCCAGCACTTCCGCTTCCACTTCCGCTGCTCCTTCTACTAGCACTAAATCTGCATCCACATCTTCTAGTTCTACTCCTTCCGCAGAGGGTATTTCCTCTCAGGACATACAGGACATTAAGTCATTACTTTCTTCTATCAACACTACGCTAAGCGGTCCTTTGAGGATTAAAGACAATAAGCCATTTAGACCAAAATCTAGCATGCTAGAATAAATTTCAAGATTTTCCCAGCTTATAGAATTTAGGTCCGTATATTAGATGGTAAGCGATCTAAAAAACTACTAAATGACAGATAATCAAAGAAAAACATTCCTCCAGCTGACTTTTGGAGACCCAGATAAACTAGCTCTCCCCTTTTGGAAGGCTTCCCCGGGGGAATGGGCTTTTAAATACGGAAATTCTATAAAAGATCTCGATCTAGATGAGAAGACCCTTAAGACAGACCTAGTTTATCTTAAAATGGCAGAAATTTGGGGAACTAATTCACACTGTAAGAGAATGCAGGTTGGTTGTCTAATGGTTAAGAACAAATCCATCATTTCTGATGGGTATAATGGAAGTCCTTCTGGGTTTCCAAATCTGTGTGAAGATGATAGCAATACAACTCTACCGTATGTTCTTCATGCAGAAGCAAATGCAATCACTAAACTTGCCAAGAGCACAAACAGTTCGGATGGATCAACAGTCTATATTACAGCATCCCCCTGCTTTGAGTGTTCCAAGCTTATTATTCAATCTGGAATCAAGAGAGTTGTATTTAAAGAAATTTACAGAAAAACAGAATCGCTCAGCTTCCTTTTTCAAGCAGGGATTGAAGTGGTTAGGATCGGAGAATTAAATTAAGAAAAAATATACAAAGAGATGCAAAAAGAAATTAAGAAAGAAAAGAACATTCAGGTACTTGCAAATAGTTTTATCGAGACTAGAGATGAAAGAAGTTTTAAATCACTTTTCGAAAGGGTTAAACCGGGAGTATTAAATCACTGCTATGGAATTCTAAAAGATCCGGAACTAGCAGAAGATGCATTCTTGAATGCAATGTCCAAAGTCTGGCAAAAGATAGAGCAGTACGACAGCTCTAGAGGTAATTTTTCCACCTGGTGCTACAACATCGCTAGAAATGAATCTCTTCTACTTCTAAAGACGAGAAAGAAATATGTCCATCTGTCCATAGAGGATCTAGATTATTCTTCCTCAAAGAACGAGGAGAAGAACCCTTCATATAATATAGATGAAGATCCCCTTTGGAGCTTTGCTAGAGAGGGAGAATCTATAGATGATATGTATGAAACTGCAATTGAAGAAATTAGGTCCCTTCCTTCCCTCTATCGAGACATTATGATAGACCGAGAAATTAACGGGATGAAGTATAAAGACATAGCAGAAAAATATGGAATCAAAAAAAGATCCATTGCTACTAGAATTAGACGAGCTAGAAATAAAATTCGTCTAAAGATGGAGGAAAACAAGTAATTTTATCTATAACTTATAAACTATTTTTATGTTCAGAATTTTTAAAGTGCTAAAAGAAATAAGTCTATACAGGGAATATCTAAAGGTGATCAAAAAAGAGTCTTTGGATTCTCCGGAATGGAGCAAATTAAGACTTAGAAAAGACTGGTTTGGTAGAATCTACACTGTCTTTAATCTTCCTCCAGAGGTTACCAAATCTCCAGACTTCCCAAAGTATGCTAGACCAGCATTTGTATTTGACCAGATTAAACCCATCAATGAATATCTAACTAAGCTCAGTCTCCAAGAACTGATTGCTCCACTCATGAATCCTGTCGAAGGAACGGAAGAGGAATCTTTCTTGGTTGTTTACTCTTTTGTATTCAGACAAATTTCTATTTTATGGATGGCTAGATTAGCAGTAGAAATTACATTAATTGCATGGGCGGTTAATCACTGGGACTGGATTCTATCTTTTCTTCCCTTTATAGGTAAATAATGATGGATCTAAATCCAATTAGAAAAGATCTAATTAGAAAGCTTTCTGTCTTTAAGGATCCCAACTTTGTCTTTGAGGAGGAAGCCCATACTTACCACTACAGCGACATAAAGTATGATTCTGTAACTTCTTACATCAAGAGATTTAAGACTCCGTTCGACAAAGAGTATTGGTCCAAAAAGAAAGCAATAGAAAGAGGAGTTGATGTCTCCGTAGTCTTAGACGAGTGGCAGGGAAAAGCAGATGTAGCAAATGATCTCGGGACAAGAGTTCATAAATGGATAGAAGATTTTTGGTCTGGCGATGCTAAAGAACTAACCGAAGAGGACGAACCCGCTTTTGCCGAAAGAATCGGAAAATTTATGGATCTCTACGAACGGAGATTTAAGAATCTAGTTCCATTATCTTCAGAGCTTAAAATATTCTGTAGAAAATGGAAGCTTGCCGGAACCATAGATCAGCCTTTTCTAATGTGGGATGAAAAACAGAATAAGGTCCTTTTCCTAATAGGAGACTGGAAGACCAACAAAGAGTTTAGATCTGACGATCACCCAAAGGGAAGATATAAGAAATTACTCCATCCATTCTCTCACCTCTGGGAAAATCACCTAAATGAATATTCTATTCAGGTTAGTTTATATCGACTGATGCTCGAAGAGGAGATAGGAATAGAATCTCATGGTGGATTTCTGTGTCACATAGGGCCAGAGGGTCCAGCTAAAATCCACCCAATCAAAGACCTGAGAGTACCACTGAAGGTTTATCTCCAACACAACAGAGAAGATTCTGATATTTTTTCTGTATAAATGAAACTTTTTAATCCAAAGAAAATAGAATAATAAAAATATAAAATGAGCAATAAGAAATCAGCACCCGCCCCTCTTGCTTCTAGCGAAATCCCAACTACATTTTCCGGAGCTTCTGTAGATTATGCAGATAGTTTCATTGACACGCTGGATCACAAGAAAATTAAATCTCTCGAAGATCAGATCAAGGATCTAAAAGAGAAGAATTCTAAGAAAGTTTATGCAGTAAAAATGACTGCAGATCTTTTGGCTACCCTAATCGACTTCGTAGAAAATAATTCAGAATGGTCTCAGACTGAGTCTTTGGGGGTAATTGAAATCCACAAAATTCTTACTGGAATTAAAAAAGAAGGGGTAAAAGACAATACAATCTTCATGGAATCCCTTCCATTGGAAGCAACTCACTATTTCCTTTCTAAGGTTAAAGGTAAAGGCTTAGAAGAAGCCCAAAGATTTATTTCTCTCTTCAAGCCAGTTTCAATTGCTTTAGAGGAAATTAAGAGGGATGTAGAAGCTATTCAATCTATGGAAAAAGATCTAGTAGCTATTCAACAAGGGATCGAAGTAGCCTAATTAACACTTAAAAACTAAATTTTTAGGAGGGAGCACATATCGTGCTCCTTTCTGTTTCTTAGGGATTTATTTTTTTAAAGGATATATACAGAATATAATTAAAAACCAAGTCATGAATAAAATAGACAATTTTTTATCAAAGCACGGAACAAAGATCCTCGTCCTTCTTTTGCTCCTTACCTACCTTAAATCTTGTGGGACTAGTTCAGAACTCCACAAAGTTAAGAAAGAATTTCAAGCTCAAAAAACTATCATCGATGCACTTCCAACCAGGAAAGATGTTGAAGTTGAAGGTCTAAAGGCTGAAAAGAGAATGATCCAGTCAGTGGATAGAAAAATTTTAGATGTCAATAGACAATCTGAGATAGACCTAGAAATTAAGAAATTACAGACTAAAAACTAATGAAAGACAAACTTGTACATAGGTTCATTATTGGAACTTTTGTGTCCTTGTATTTGCTTGTTAGTATTATTTCTACGATCCACGTAATAGAATTCTTCAAGCTATCTAATCCGTATTGGTTAGCAGTTTCTCTTGCAATTGGATTTGAGCTAGGAGCAGCAGCTTCTCTGGCTTCATTAATTATTCTAGATAAGATGAACAAAACTCTTGTCTGGATGCTATTTGGAGCTATTACTCTTATGCAGATGCAGGGCAACATGTATTATGCATTCGTCCATATGGAGAACTTCCAGGGATGGTCGGAACTATTTGGACTTATTGAAGAAGATATAGTTTATCAAAAAAGAGTTCTTTCTGCAGTTTCTGGAGCAATCCTTCCTTTAGTAGCTCTTGGATTTATCAAATCCCTAGTCGACTACATTAAACCACAGACAGAATCTTTGGTAAAAGAAGAGGTTAAAATAGAAGAACCTCAAACAGAGGCTAAAGAGGAAAAATTTTCTTACACCGCCGAAGAATTAGAAGAGTCAAAAGAATGGGATGTAACACTAGAGGATGGTTTAGAAGAAGAACCGATAGTTGAGGAGACAGAGGAAAGAGACGAAGACCATGAATTAGACTTAGTTCTAAATGAGATAGTGGAAGATCTTGAAATCCCTTCGGTAGAAGAAACTAATACTCCTTCAGATTTTATAGGTGGATACTATGGTGATATTTTGATTGACGGAAACGGACCTTTGGTTCAAACAGAAGAGTCCCAGGTTTTACCCGTTAATTCCAACAAAAGGGGAGTACCCCAGATAGACTCATCTAGCAAAGTTTCTATAAGCCCAACAAGATTATAATAAAATGTCAGCGACAGGAGAATTTGCATCGTATTTAGGAACAACCGGATATAACTACGACGGAGGAAACGCGTACAACACGAGTCTATTGGCTCTTGCAGACGGAAATAGCACCACCATTCTTCCCCCAGGTGCTTCTGCCGAATTTAAGGTAGACTATGCAATCATCGCGGTAAACAAAACGGCTCTAAGGAGAGTAAATTTAACTTTTGCAAATTTTAATGATCCTCATAATGTTAGATTTTATAATACAGCTATTAATGTTGCTTGGCAAAAATACACAGAAGAAACTTTAAATCTAGTTTCTTTCTTTCATCCAATTCAGTCTTTCAGCAATTATCAGAAACAGACTTTTAATCTTGCTCCTATTTCCTCTATCAACTTTGATATCGGAAACTTCGATGAGACCTACGGAGAGGTTAGTCTTTTGATGGCTCAGGCGGAATATCTTCCTCATTTGGTGGAAGACCCATACAATATCCTCTACTGGAACTATAAAAACTCCCCTAGATATGCAATGGGGCAATTTATGGTTTTGAGCGGAGCAGTTAAAACTAGCTCTAACTGGAAGGGATGGCAGGTTGATCCAAGTTTAGAACCGGAATATGATGGGATTACCCCTGGATTTGTCTTTACCAATCCTACCGATTATACGGTAAGGCTAACAATATTAACAGCTAACTAATGGCAACTCGACCTATTATATGCCCACCGGGAACAATACCAGGATTTGTCTTTTTTAAAGATAAATTTGTTTTGGACGAGGGTGGAATTAAAACTACCTTTTTTAACCTTTCTGACATTCTTCTGGGGGTTAGTGCCTATTCTAGAATTAAAATAAGTTTAAAATCAAGCACCTCAGTGATGCTAAGTCAGACCGACTTAGTGGATAATGAGGGATTTGTTAGATGGATTGCAATTAAAGTTCTCTACCCAGAGCCGGTTAATCCAATTCTTTATAACTCTGAACTTCCTTTTGTTCCTGGATATCCCAGACCTACAAACGGAACACCTCAGAATCAGAAGTATTTAACCTGGACCTACGAGGGGAAAACATACCCTCTTGGTGAATTAATGATCTTATCAGGAAATCCTGCGGGTTCTGTTGACTCTGAACTTATCGGATGGAATCTTTCAAACCAGGATATTGCTTTTCCCGGGGGAGGAATAACAATCACAAACCCCCACGATGCCATGAATGTTAAGCTAGAAATAATGGTGGCGAGATAAAAAACTAAACATTTTTTAGAAAAAGATTGAATATATAAGAGAAAAATTTCCTCGACTGAGGTAAGATATATAAACTGTAAAAAAATAACAGGAAAATGGATTTAATAAACAAACTACAAAATCTAAAAGAAACGACTCAATCTAGAGAAGTTAAAGATTTGTGTGAAACCTACATCACTGAACTGAAGAAGGGAAACACTTCTATCACTGAATCTCAGATTGTGGAAGCCATAGAATCTAGAGGAGAGAATACAATTTCTCCTATTGAAGCTCTAAGAAATGAAGAGCTAGAGAGATCTAAATCTAGAGCTAAAATGCTTTCTGAATCTTGGGGAGGACTTAACTCCTTCACTTCTTCTAAGAACTCTGGTTCTTATGTAGATGGAGCAGAAGAAGAGCAAAAGCCATCTAGCGAGATCCAAAATAAATTAAACGAAGCTCTTGAGGGGATGGCAAAATTCGACAAGTCTGCTGCTTCATTTATCGATTCCAACAAAGTTGAAAATCTGGGAATTCTAGAATCTATTCTAACACTTTCCAAAAAGGGAATCTATGAGCATGCTAACTTTAAAATCCTTTGTGAGAACTACGTTAACATTCTAAAAAATAAAAATGTTCCTGAATATTGGGTTGCTGAGAATTTCATCTCCGACTTCTCTAACTTTTCATGGGACAGCAGCGTTAAAGCTGTAGTAAATAGAGTTGCAGAGTCTTGCAATACCCTTAGACCTGAGATCGAAGTTTCTAAAGCTTTGTATCAGATCGAGAACACAGGAAGCTCTGATTTCTATACCCCTGTTAAAGAGTCTATCTCTAAATGGTTAGTTTCTGAATCCAAATCTATTCCTGCCCTTTCAAAAGAACTTAGAGTCTGGTCTTTTAACCCAGTTGTTAAAAATCTTATCAATAATTTAACTCTTCTTGAGACAAATGATACTAGGATGAATATTCCTACGGTCAATGGAAACTCTGAAGTTAAAAAAATCTATTCTCCTGTCCTAGTTGAAAACAATAAGACCATCTTTGCAATAGGTAAAACTTTATTTGAAGGTAGCTCAGAAGGAGTTAGAAAACTTTCTAATAGAGACATTGCTAACATGGACAAAGAATTCTTAGGCCTTCTCGAGACTTTCTATACAGAAGGTGTTAAAGTTGATGAAAAAGGAATTTCTATCTATGCTGGAGACACTAGAATTTCTATCGTTGAGGAAAACGAAGAAACTAGAATCTACCTAAACAACGATCTTGCTAAATTTGGCGATTATAATCAGCTTGCAAAGCTTATCACTTTGAAGGTTTCAAGGGGACTTGCAGCTAACGAGAATAAGCTTATCTCTGATACAATCAGACTTTACGAAAACTTTGATAAAATTGTAGATCTAGATTTTGCTAAATCTATTGTATCTAAAGTTTATGAAGGTGCTTCTGTTAGCTTGATCAAATGGGACGGAAAAATGTATCTTCAAAAGGTTAACGAAGCAATGAGAGAAAATTCTCTATTTGCAGTTAACGGATCTCAAGCAGCTAACATCGTTAAAGACTTCTTAAAATATGACGTTTCTGAAGGCTTAACTGAATTCTTAGATGGTGAGAGAAAGATCAAATCTATCATGATTAACGATAGAAAGAAAGTAATTGAAAATATCTCTATCGTAGAAGGCGAAATGAATAAGATTGAAACCCTGGTGGCTTCAAATCCTCTTTTCAAAGGATCTAATCAACTTTCTCAAGCATATTCTGTTCTTGAAAAAGAACTTCAGACTCTTAAGTCTAAATGGTCTACCATCAATTCGGAATTAGATTCTATCGAAAACAATCCTACTGTAATCGAAGATCTAATGGAAGATTCTAAATTCACAGTTGGTGACTATATTAAAGTTAAAGAAAACGGAAATACTGGAAAGATTATTTCGGTAGATACTACATCAGGTTCTTACACTGTTCTTTTAGACAGCGGAAAGACCGGTGATTTTGGAGTAGAAGATATCGTAGATCTTGAAGATGCATTCCAAAAATCTTCAGACGAAAATGCAGAAGACGGAGAAGGTGTAAAAGAGTCTAGCACTCCTTTGGCAAAAGCTCCATCTACTGGCAAATTAGTTCACGGTAAAACTCCAGCTCAAGTTTTAAAAGCTAGCACTTCTGCAGCTCCATCGGTTAAGATCCAAGATCAAGACGGAAAAAAAGACGTTGAAAATCTTAAAGATGCAAATCTAGAAGAAGCTCCGGAAAGCAAAAACAAGCCTACAAACTACGAGGTAAACGACGAAAACGGATACAACCTAGAAGAGTCTAACCAACCTTCTCTAGCTACTGCTCCTCAAGGAAAACCTAAAGGAACAAACATGGCTACAGAATGGGAAAAATCTGGTTTAAAAGCTATGAATTTAGCTACTACTCCAGGTAAAGAAGAAGGAGACGCAGACTACAAAGTTGAATACCCAGATCCTAAAGCTTCTAAGAAGCCAGAAATTACTGGAAGTTCTGACATGGCGGTTGCCCCGGGATCAGGAAAATCTAAAATGGACGAGTCCGATCTTTCTAAATTAGATCCAGCTCTTGCTACTGCTCCAGGTGCGCAAGTTGGAGACGCAGGATATTCAACCAAGATTGATCTTCCTAAGGCTAGCAGTCCAGAGATCGACAATCTCGATACTGCAGAACTAGTAACAGCTCCGGAAAAAGGTTCTAAAGTTCCTTCTAAAGACACAACAGATCCTAACTTCGCTACCTCTCCAGGTAAAGTAGAAGGAGATGCAGGATATGAAGTTGAATATTTAGATGCTAAAGCTTCTAACGATGCAGACATCGACAACTTGGATACTGCAGAACTAGCAGAAACACCTTCGAAAGGTGCAGATGGAGAAGTTGATTACGAGCTTAATGCAGAAATGGGATACAATCTTGACGAAACTTTAGCTAACATCAAAGACTATATCATGAAGAATAAAGATTCTGAAGAAGTTCAAAAGATGCTTAGCGATTTAAACGAAGGTTTTGAAAGACCTTCTCCAGAATTAAAAAAAAATTAAAGTCGGCTCTTAGTAAGGTTTGGTCTTTCGCTCCCGAAAACGAGGAAGCAGAAGGAAAAAAATCCAATCCTGATATTGAAAGCTCGGAAGGAAAGATGAGTGTAGCTCCAGACGGGAAACCGAAAAAATCTGAAGATGCACTCATTTCTCGTGAAGACGAAGAGGGAGAAGACAAAGAATAAAATTGATATATAAACAACTATGAAAAAT
>Ga0164292_10004235_pt1 | contig 11666 bp, 9 predicted proteins | sample GEODES117metaG_FD_111486 | JGI IMG/M metagenome (GOLD analysis project Ga0164292, IMG submission 111486) | Eutrophic lake water microbial communities from Lake Mendota, Wisconsin, USA - GEODES117 metaG | ecosystem: Environmental > Aquatic > Freshwater > Lake | place: USA: Lake Mendota, Wisconsin... | reverse complement strand
GCACTTCGCCGAGCAGCGGGCCGCTCCCTACTCCATGAAGACGAGCGCCACCAAGCGCTACACCGTCGATAACAACGTCAACGGCACCCACAATCTGCTGGCAGCGATTGTCGAAAGTGGCGTTGATGTGCACATCGTGCATCTTGGCACCATGGGGGTGTACGGCTATGGCTCCCATCGGGGCGCCACGATCCCGGAGGGCTATCTCACCGTCGAGGTGCCCCAACCAGACGGCAGCCGGTTCACCGAGCAGATTCTGCATCCTACGAATCCAGGCAGCGTCTACCACATGACCAAGACGCTCGACCAACTTCTTTTCTTTTACTACAACAAAAACGACAGCATCCGCATCACCGACTTGCACCAAGGGATTGTTTGGGGCACCAATACTTCGCTAACCGAAAAGGACCCCCGCCTCACCAACCGCTTCGACTACGACGGCGACTACGGCACGGTTCTCAACCGCTTCTTGATGCAGGCCGCCATCGGCTATCCCCTCACCGTGCACGGCACCGGCGGCCAGACGCGCGCCTTCATCCACATCCGTGATTCGGTGCGCTGCGTGCAGCTCGCCCTCGAACATCCACCTACCCAGGGCGAAAAGGTGAAGATCTTCAACCAGATGACCGAAAGCCACCGCGTTGCCGATCTGGCAGAGAAGGTGGCCGCCCTAACCGGCGCCCGCGTCGACCGCCTTCCCAACCCGCGCAACGAGGCGATTGAGAACGATCTGATCGTGGACAACCGCTGCTTCCTGGAGCTGGGCCTGCAACCGACAACCCTCGACGACGGCCTGCTCACCGAGGTGGTGGACGTGGCCCGGCGCTGGGCCGACCGCTGCGACCGCTCCAAGATCCCTTGCCGCTCCGCCTGGACCAGTCGGCAGGCGGAAGCGATCCGCACCGGCGCCTGAGGGCGCGGACGCGACCGTGAAGATCGCCTTTTTCACCGAAACCTTCCTGCCGAAGGTCGACGGAATCGTCACGAGACTCACCAAGACGATCCAGCATCTGGTGGCCGCCGGCGATGAGGTGCTGGTGTTCTGCCCCGAGGGGGCGCCGGACACCTGGATGGGAGCGCGCGTGGTGGGAGTACCGGCCGTGCCCCTGCCCCTGTACCCCGAACTCAAGCTGGCCCTGCCCCGGCCGGCGGTATCCGAGGCGCTGGAGCGGTTCGCGCCCGATCTGGTGCACGTCGTCAACCCGGCGGTGCTGGGTCTCGGCGGGATCTGGCTGGCGAAGACCCGCAACCTGCCGCTGGTGGCTAGTTACCACACCCACCTGCCCAAATACCTGGAGCACTACGGCATGGGCATGCTCGAGCCCCTGCTATGGGAGCTGCTCAAGGCCGCGCACAACCAGGCCCGCCTCAACCTCTGCACCTCCACGGCGATGGTGAGCGAGCTGAGCGAGAAGGGAATCCAGCACACGGCGCTCTGGCAGCGGGGCGTCGACACCGAACTGTTCCGCCCCGAACTCGCCTCTCCGGCGATGCGCCAGCGGCTCCATGGCGGCCACGACGACACCGGCCACCTGCTGCTCTACATCGGCCGCCTCTCGGCCGAGAAGCAGATCGAGCGGATCCGGCCGGTGATGCAGGCCATGCCCGAGGCGCGGCTGGCGCTGGTGGGGGACGGCCCGCACCGCCAGCAGCTGGAACGGGTGTTCGAGGGCACGCCCACCACCTTTGTGGGCTACCTGGCGGGCGAAGAGCTGGCAGCCGCCTACGCCAGTGGTGACGCCTTCCTATTCCCCTCCAGCACCGAAACCCTCGGGTTGGTCCTGCTGGAGGCGATGGCGGCCGGCTGCCCGGTGGTGGGCGCCGCTCGTGGCGGCATCCCCGACATCGTCACCGATGGCGTCAACGGCTGCCTGTACAACCCCGACGACCCGGACAGCCTCAGCGCTGCCGTGCATCGCCTGCTCGATGACCCGGCCCAACGGCGCGCGCTGCGCCTGGCGGCTCGGCAGGAGGCCGAGCGCTGGGGCTGGGCTGGGGCCACCGAGCAGCTGCGGGGCTACTACCGCCAGGTACTCGCTCAGCGATCGCTCAACATGGTGGCCTGAGCGCCTGCGCCAGCTCCGTCGGCCGCCCTGGCAAACCAGGTCGTCATCAGCGCCTTCACCATCGGCGCCGCCACCGTGCCCCCGTAGCCGCCGCTGTTCTCCCCGAAGGCCACGATCACCAGGCTGGGCTGGCCCGCTGGGGCATAGCCACCAAACCAGGCGTGGTCGGGGCGGGGCGGATCCTCCGCCGTGCCGGTCTTGCCGGCCACCGGCGGCAGGGATGGGTCGTTGAGCAGGGTGGCGGTGCCGTCGGTGACCACCTGCCGTAACCCCTCCCGCAACACGCGCAGGGTCTCGGGTTTGAGGCCAATGGCGCGCCGCGGCCGCTCGCCCTCCACCAGATGGGGGGTGACCAGCGTGCCGCCGTTGGCGACGGCCGCGTACTGGCGAGCCATCTGCAGGGGGGTGACGGTGACCGCCCCCTGGCCGATGGCAGAGGTGATGGTGTCGACGGACGTCCACGCTTCGCCCAGCTCCCGGCGCTTCCAGGCCGGATCCCCCAGCAGGCCCGCACTCTCCTCCTGCCGCAGCTCGACGCCGGTGGGGCTGCCATACCCGATGCGCCGCGCTGCCCGGAATAGCTCCTCGGCCCCCACCGCCAGGCCGAGCTTGTAATAGAAGCTGTTGCTGCTCACCGCCAGCGCCTTCTGGAAACCGATGGCCCCAAAGGAGCCGTGGTCGCCGTAGCACTGGCCGTCGTAACAGAACTGGCCCACGGTGCCGATCGTGTCGTTGGGGCCGTAGCGACCCGACTCCAGACCGGCGATGGTGCTGACGATCTTGAAGGTACTGGCCGGCGGGAAGGCCTGGAACGCCCGATTGAGCATCGGCGCCTCTGGCCGATTGAGATCATTCCACTGGCTCAGGGTGGGGCCCGCGGCGAAGACGTTGGGATCGAAGGTGGGACGGCTGGCAATCGCCAGGATGGCGCCGCTGCGGGGATCGAGGGCGACGATCGCACCCTTGCGCACCCCGTCGAGGGCCTTCTCCGCCGCCTGCTGCAACGGCAGATCCAGGGTGAGGCGCAGGTCGCGGCCGGCCCGGGCTGGCTTGTCACCCAGCACCCGCTGCACCTCTCCGGCGGCGTTCACCTCCAGCTGCTGGCCGCCCCACTCGCCGCGCAGATGGCTCTCGAAGGCCTTTTCGAGGCCAGAGCGGCCGATTCGGTCGCGGAGGCGGTAGCCCTGATGGCGCAGGCGCCGGTACTCCTCCTCGCCGATGCTGCTGGTGTAGCCGATCACGTGGGCAGCGAGGCTGCCATGGGGATAGACGCGCAGCACCTCGATCCCCACATCCACTCCGCGCAGCTGCGGGGCCTGCTCCTTCAGGCGCAGCACCTGCACCGGGGTCAGCGGCCCGCTGAGGGGGAGGCGAAAACCGTCGGAGCCGGCGCCATCGGACCGACGGCGCTGGCTCTCGAGCTGATCCGCCGGAATGGCCAGCAGCCGGGCCAAGCGGTCGCGCAGACCGGGCCAGGCGGCCTCCGGCACAAGCCGTGGCTCGAGGTAGAGCCGGTACTCCAGCCGGTTGGAGGCGAGCAGCCGGCCCTGGCGATCCAGCAGGCGGCCGCGCACGGGGTCGCGGGGGATCAGGCGGATGCGGTTCTCCTCCGCCATTGCCCGGTTCTGCACGCCGTGGATCAGCTGCAGCCACGCCAGGCGGCTTGTGATCGCCCCACTCAGCAACACAACGAGCAGCAGGAGTAGGGCGTGCTGGGGCCCGACGCCCGTGTGCCGCGAACGCCCCGGCGCGTAGCCCATCAGCGGGAGGCGGAGGTGCCCGCGCCGGTTAGGCGGCGCTCCAGCTGGTCGAGCCGGGCGGCGATGCGGCTGAGGGTGGCCTGGAGCTCCGCCGGGTCGGTGGCATCCGGCTCCGGCTGGACCTCCCACGCGGCGTCGCGGACCGGCACAGGGGCCGGCGCCGGCGCCACGGTCCCCCCATCGTGCACCTCCACCTTCAGCACCGGATTGCCAAGGCCAGGCTGGAGCCGATCGAGGTTGTCGCGCAGCTGGCTGGCGGCCGGCTCCCCCTCGTCGCGGAGGCGGCCGAGCGGATCGGCGCTGCTGCCGTCAAAGGCGGCCAACACCTCGCGGGGCCCGCCCCGCTGCACGCGCCGGGCCACCGCCAGGCCGACGGGCAGCACGTCCTGCATCAGGGTGAGGCGCAGGGCATCGAGGGGATCGGCAGCCATGGCGCGAGCCGGGACGGGGGAGCCCCAGTCTGGCGCGCCGGGGCAGGGGGAGCCCGCCGCGGGTTCAGAGGCTGGGGCGACCCACGCCAGGATCGATCACCACCGGGGCGCAGGTGCGGTGGGCGCCGGCCCACCAGCCGGCGCTGGCAGCGATCACCAGCACGGCCGCGAAGGGCAGCACAGCGCGACGGGTGCCCTCATGGCCAAACCATTCCAGCCAGCTGCGCAGGAAGCGCTCCCGATCGAAGCGGCGGCGCTGCCGCTGGGCCTCCTGATCGCGGCGGCGCAAGGCTCGGGCCACCCAGCGCTCAAAGGCAATCTTCTTGGTGACGGCCATCTTGCGCTCCACCTCCAGCAGGTGGCCAGCGCTCAGGTCGGGGTTGAAGGTGCTGATGAGCTCGAGGCTCTTGAGGAACATCTCGACGGCGCCGTCCTTGATGGCCAGCTCCTCCGGTTCGAGATGGTCCCAGTCGAGCTCGGGATAAAAGCGGCGGCGGTTGGCCTGGATCTGATCCTCGCTGAGCTGGCCGGGCTCCCGCAGCCAGCGGTCGGTATTGGCGTCGAAGCGGCGCCAGTAGAGGAAGGGGTTGAGATAGATGGTCTTCCCCCCCAGCACGATGGTGTCCTGCTGCAGACGGCGCTGCAGCTGGGATTCCTGATCGATGCCGGTGGTGCCGGTGGTGGTGGCGCTGGGAGCGGGGGTCACGGCGGAGCGGATTCCGGCGGGCCCTGATGGTATCGGTGCGGTCCGGGCGCCGCCAGGGTGGGAGGGGGCATCCGCGGCACGGATGGGGAACTTGGACGGGCGGCGGGCCCTACTCCCACTCGATCGTTCCGGGGGGCTTGCTGGTGATGTCGAGGACGACGCGGTTGACGCCCTTGACCTCATTGACGATGCGGTTGGAGATGGTCTCCAGCAGGTCGTAGGGCAAGCGTGACCAGTCGGCCGTCATGCCGTCCTCCGACGACACGCAGCGCAGCACCACCGGGTAGGCGTAGGTGCGCTTGTCGCCCATCACCCCCACGCTGCGCACGGGCAGCAGCACGGCAAAAGCCTGCCAGATCTCGTCGTAGAGCCCGGCCTCGCGTACCTCCTCGCGCACGATCCAGTCGGCATCGCGGAGGATGTCGAGCTTTTCATCGCTCACCTCACCCAGGATGCGGATCGCCAGGCCGGGGCCGGGGAAGGGATGGCGACCCACGATCTCCTGGGGCAGGCCCAGGGACCGGCCCACCTTGCGCACCTCGTCCTTGAACAGGCGCCGCAACGGCTCAACCAGCTTGAACTGCAGATCCTTGGGCAGGCCGCCGACGTTGTGGTGGCTCTTGATCTTCACCGCCACCCGCTCGCCGGTGGCGGGGTCGACATTGGTGCCGGCGGATTCGATCACGTCGGGATAGAGAGTGCCCTGGGCAAGATAAATAAAGGGGCCGAGACGCTTGCTCTCCTCTTCAAAAACACGGATGAATTCGGCGCCGATGATCTTGCGCTTCTCCTCCGGATCCGAAATCCCCTGCAGGCGGGTCAGGAAACGCTCGCGGGCATTGATGTACTCCACTCGAATGTGAAATTTGCGATCGAAGAAATCCATCAGGAATTCCGGCTCGCCCTTGCGCATGAAGCCCTGATCGATGAACATGCAGGTGAGGCGATCGCCGATCGCCCGGTGCAGCAGGAAGGCCAGGGTCGAGGAATCCACCCCACCGGAGAGGGCCAGCAGCACCCGCTTGTCCCCCACCTGGGCCCGCACCTCGGCGACCGCCTCATCGATGAAGGCGTCGGTGGTCCAGTCGGGCTGGGCGCCGCAGATCTGATAGATGAAATTGCGCAGCAGCACCATGCCGTCGCGGGAGTGCACCACCTCGGGGTGGAATTGCACGCCATAGAGATGGCGGCCGTGGTGGGCAACGGCGGCCTCGGGCGTGTTGGCGGTGTGGGCCAGCCGCACGAATCCCTCCGGCAGGCGCTCCACCGAATCCCCGTGGCTCATCCACATCGTGGATCCCTCGCCCACGTTATTGAGCAGATCGGTGGGATCGTCCACGAACAGGGGTGCCTTGCCGTACTCAGCCCGGCCGGCTGCCACCACAGCCCCGCCGAGCTGCTGCACCATCAACTGCATGCCATAACAAACCCCCAACACCGGGATGCCCAGGTCCCAGATCGCCGGGTCGCACAGCGGCGCCCCCGGTTCATACACCGAACCGGGCCCGCCGCTGAGGATCAGGCCCCGGGGTGCCAGCCGGGCCAGCTCGGCCGCGGAGGTGGTGTAGCTCATCACCAGCGAGAACACCTCGGTCTCCCGCACGCGCCGGGCAATCAGCTCGGAGTATTGGGAGCCGAAGTCGAGAATCACGATCGCCGGGGGGCGACTGGAGCCGCTGGCCGCGTCGCGGATGGGCTGCTGGGTCAGCTGCTGGGTCATCGGAGCGGAAGGCAGCCGGTGACACGGCCACCGGGGCAGTCCCTGCACCCTACGGCGCCTGCCTGAAGGCCCCCAGCAGCTCCGCCCCCCGCGGACCGCAGGCCCGCAGGCGCCGACCGCGATCGAAAAGGGCCGCCCCCACGGCCATCGGCGGCACACCGTGGCTAGCCAGGTAAGCGGCGGCACGCTCCTCCACCGCGGCGGCCACCCGGCGGCGCAGGCGATCGGCGGCGCCCGAATCCCGCTCCTCGAGCTCCACGAGGGCCGCCTCGACGGTGGCCGCGGCGTGCAGCTCCCGCAGGGTCTCCAGCGGCAGGCCCTCCAGGGCCGCTAGGGCAGTGAGCACCTCGGCGCGGCCGTCGGCGAGGTGGTGATGGGTATGAAAAATGCCGCCGGCGAGCTTGAGCAGCTTGCCCTGGTAGCCAAACAGCAGCAGCCGCTGCACGCCCCGCTCGGCCGCCGCCACCAGCAGGGGGCCAAGCCAGTTGCCAGCCTTGAGCAGCAGGGCAGGGGGCAGGCCGAGGCGGGGGGCCAGATCAAAACCGTTGGCGCCGATCACCAGCACCAGGTCGCCGCCGAATCCGGGGGCGGCGGCCCGCTCCGCCAGCTCCGCCAGGCTGCGGCCGAGGGGATCGGGGTCGGCGCCGGCCTGGGTCTCGGCGCGGGTGCCGATCAGGGCCAGGCCCTCCACCACGCCGAAGGCGGCGTTGCTGGTGCGCTCGGCCAGGCGCCGCCCCTCGGGCAGCACCACCCGCAGGATCAGGCCGCGGCCGGGGGGCAGCAGGGGGCGCAGGTTGACCTCCAGTAGGCGGCGGGCGTAGGCGGAGAGACAGGCCTGGCGGCTTTCGGCATGCACCCCCACCCCCTCGCCGGCCTCCAGGGTGAGCCAATCGGCGGGATCCTCGTGCCAGCGCAGGAGTGCCCACACCTCCAGCCCGCGGGTGAGATCGAGCCCGTCGCCGGGATCACAGCGGCTGATGCCCAGGGCCCAGCCGTCCGCCAGGGGCGCAGCGGCCCGCACCGGCACCGGCTGGCGGCCGGGCGGCTCAAGCAACTCAAGCTCAAGGGTGGGGCTGAAGGGCTCCTGACGCAGGGCCCCGAGGGCGGCCCTGGCGGCGGCGGCCAACCAAACCGGCAGGGTGTAGCCGCGCATCGGCCGGGGAGGGGGGAACGTCATTTTTTATGGTGGTCGATTGCGCGGCCCGCGCCGGCGCAACTAGCCCCCCCTCCGCCGCCCCCATGCAGGACAAGCTCACCCTGATGATCCCCGGCCCCACGCCGGTGCCGGAAACGGTTCTGCAGGCGATGGCGCGCCATCCGATCGGCCACCGCAGCGCCGACTTCCAGGCGATCGTTCACCGCACCACCGAGCAGCTGCAGTGGCTGCACCAGACGAGCAACGACGTGCTGGTGATCACCGGCAGTGGCACGGCCGCCATGGAGGCGGGCATCATCAACACCCTCAGCCGCGGCGACCGGGTGCTCTGCGGCGACAACGGCAAGTTTGGCGAGCGCTGGGTGAAGGTGGCCCAGGCCTACGGGCTGGACGTGGAGGTGATCAAGGCCGAGTGGGGCCAACCCCTCGATCCGGAGGCCTTCCGGGCGGCTCTGGAGGCGGATGGGGAGAAGCGCATCAAGGCCGTGGTCCTCACCCACTCGGAAACCTCCACCGGGGTCATCAACGATCTGCAAACGATCGCCGGCCACGTGCAAGCCCACGGCACTGCGCTCACCATTGCCGACTGCGTTACCAGCCTGGGGGCCGCCGATGTACCGATGGACGCCTGGGGCGTGGATGTGATCGGGTCAGGTTCCCAAAAGGGTTACATGATGCCGCCGGGGCTGAGCTTCGTGGCGATGAGCGAGCGGGCCTGGGCGGCGTATGAGCGCTCCGACCTGCCAAAGTTCTATCTCGATCTGGGCAAATACCGCAAATCGGCCAAGGCCGACAGCAATCCCTTCACACCGGCGATCAACCTCTACTTCGCCCTACAGGCGGCCCTGGAGATGATGCAGGCCGAGGGCCTGGAGGCGATCGTGCAGCGCCACGACCGGCACCGCCGCGCCACCCAGGCGGCCATGAAGGCGATCGGTCTGCCCCTCTATGCCGCCGAGGGCCACGGCAGCCCGGCGATCACGGCGGTCGCCCCCGAGGGGATCGACGCTGAGAACCTGCGCAAGGAGGTGCGCAAGCACTTCGACATCCTGCTGGCCGGCGGTCAGGACCACCTCAAGGGGCACGTGTTCCGCATCGGCCACCTGGGCTTCGTCTGCGACCGCGACATCCTGACGGCGGTGGCGGCGATCGAGGCCACCCTGCAGGATCTGGGCCTGGGCAAGGCGCCCACCGGCGCCGGGGTGGCGGCGGCGGCGGCGGAGCTGAACCGCTGAGGGGATGGCAGTACGGCGCAGGCTCCTTATTGTTCACAGTGAACAAAGTCCAAGCCATGCGCCGCCCCCTGCTTGCCCTTTCCTGCCTGCTGGCCCTTGCCGCAGCCGGCTGCCAGTCGCAAGACCTGGCCAAGAAGGAACTGAAAACCGAGACCAAGATCTGCGCCCAGCTCACCGCGGTGGGCCAGGCCCTCGACCAGGTGGCCGCCCTCAAGCCCACCTCCACCGTGGGTGAGGCCACCGCGGCCGACCGGGCCCTCGCCACCGCCCTTGCCGGCCTGGAGAAGGCAGAGGAAACCCTCGAGCAGCTGCGGCTGAAGAACTTCCAGACCCAGCTCAAGGCCTTTAAGGCTGACGTGGCGACGGTGGCCAGCAACAAGAGCCAGACCCTCGAGCAGGCCGCCCAGCAGCTCAAGACCAAGGCCGAGCCAGTGATTGCAGCCCGCCGCCAGCTGTCGGCAGCGGTGAAGTGCGAGGAGCCCGCGGCCGCCGCCCCTGCGGCACCCGCCAAGCCCTGACCCAGGGCAGCCCCGCAGGCCAATGGCACGGGAAGGTCCCGCCCCTTCCCCGGATTCGGGGCGGGACCTTCCCATGCTAAAGTTGAATCGTGCGGGTGTAATTCAGTGGTAGAATGTCAGCTTCCCAAGCTGAACGTCGCCGGTTCGAATCCGGTCACCCGCTTTTCAGTCCAGAATTGAAAAGCGCCGAGATCAAACGTGCGACCTCTCTCCCATCGGCTGGCAGGGCGCCAGTCGGGGCCTGGCAATGACTGGCAGTGCCAAGGGGTGGCCTCGGCCTTCTCACAGAGCTTCTCTCACAACTGCGCCATTGATTAGTCAGACACTCAGCCGCGCAGGGTGAACTCACAATCCGTCCAGCATGTAGATGGTCAGAGAGCACAGCTTGGCGGAGGATACGAACTGAGTTCGGGCCAACATCATGCCCAGGGTAGGTCAAGAAAAAACCCGTGGCCAGCGTGGCGGCCGGAGAGGGCATGGCCGTCGCAATGCTGAACCGCAACGGGCCGGCGTTCTTCTGAGTGCCGCCGGGTGCCGGCCGGTCCACGAGGTGCGTGACCACGAGCTCCGTGTCCTTTAGAAGCAGGAGCGCAGGGAAGGCCTCCCAGGCCTTAGTAGGAACGGCCTTTCCCGCACAGGACCAATAGCCACTGGCCGAAGGCATAACGCCAGTCCCAGCCTTTCCATCGCTGACAACACAGATACGCCTTCCCCTGCTCCTGGGCAGGGAATTGACGCACTTGGCGACCCTTTTTACAGCATTAATGCACTAAATCAACGATGGGCCCATTCACCGGAAATCTATATAGACGGCGGAAGCATGACCCACGCCAAAACAATGGGCCATAGCCCTGCAACAAGTACATACGGATATGTTTCTGGTATCAGCGTTGTAAGTGGTCGCATTGGGTTAAGTGGCGCCTGGGCCGCCACCGGCTGTGTGATTGTTGGCACTGCAGTCACCACCAACACCGTTCCTGGCCCGCAAGCGTCTGGGCAGCTGACGACAGGATTAGGCTGCTTGGGGCGAGGTCAGCCCAGACGCCGTAGCCACGTGGGGCAACTCTACCTAGGCTGAATTGGCAAGGTTTTCTACCACCGATGCGCTCCGCCACCTTCGCCAATGGCGACAGCATGCCCCTGCTCGGGCTGGGCACCTGGAAATCGGCCCCGGGTGAGGTGGGGGCCGCCGTGCGGGAAGCCATCCGGCTGGGCTATCGCCATATCGACTGTGCCAGCGTCTATGCCAACGAGCCCGAGGTGGGCGAGGCGATCCGCAGCGCCATCGAGGCCGGCGAGGTGAAGCGCGAGGAGCTGTGGATCACCTCCAAGCTCTGGTGCAACGCCCACGGACGCGACAACGTGGAGGCTGCGCTGCGGGGAACCCTCGCCGATCTGGGCCTGGAGTGGCTGGATCTGTACCTCATCCACTGGCCGGTGCCGATCAAGCCCGGGGTGGCCTTTCCGAGCAGTGGCGAGGATCTGCTGCCACCAGCCCAGATGCCGATCCGCGACACCTGGGAGGGAATGGAAGGGGTCCTGGAGGCGGGGCTCACACGCCATATCGGCGTGAGCAACTTTTCCAGCCACAAGCTGCACGAACTGCTAGCCCACTGCCGGATCCGGCCGGAGGTGAATCAGGTGGAGCGGCACCCCTTGCTGCAGCAGCCGGCCCTGGTGGCCGACTGCGCGGCCGAGGGCATTCACATCACCGCCTACTCTCCGCTCGGCTCCCAAGACCGGCCGGCCGGCCTCAAGGGCGCCGATGAACCGGTGCTACTGAAGAACCCCGTGATCGAGGCCATTGCCGCGGAGCGTGGCTGCACCCCCGCCCAGGTGTTGCTCGCCTGGCATCTCCAAAGCGGCATCTCCACCATTCCCAAATCGGTGAGCCCAGCGCGGCTCAAGGAAAACCTGGCAGCTGCGGAGATCACGCTCACGCCGGCCGATCTCGAGCAAATCGGCGCCCTGGATCAGAACCTCCGTCTAGTAAGTGGGTCGTTCTGGCTGATGGAGGGCAGCCCCTGGTCGCTCCAGAATCTCTGGGATGAGCCCTGATCCATGATCAGATGGG
>Ga0164292_10004233_pt1 | contig 11666 bp, 8 predicted proteins | sample GEODES117metaG_FD_111486 | JGI IMG/M metagenome (GOLD analysis project Ga0164292, IMG submission 111486) | Eutrophic lake water microbial communities from Lake Mendota, Wisconsin, USA - GEODES117 metaG | ecosystem: Environmental > Aquatic > Freshwater > Lake | place: USA: Lake Mendota, Wisconsin... | reverse complement strand
TGGACCAGCATACATATTGTTGAAGTTGGGTGTTTGGGGAATCGAATACTCATTTGATTGACTTTTCATATTTGTCATTTGAGCTTGTGGGGGTGGCATATTCATTATTTGTTGTTGCTGAGGAGGAGGGGGCATCGCATATTGTTGCGATAACGGTTGTGTTACACGAACTTGCCCTTGTCCTTGAGCCGCTTTATTTGATCCAGCTGGTGGTGACGCGCGACCATCGTATAAATCCCATGCTCTATCTGTCAATATTTGAATCTTCTCGCCCAACTTTGTTTGCATAGTTATCGAAATTAATAATAATGCCGGAATAATATTGAATACATTAACATCTCCATATTTGAAGCCGCTGTATGTAGGAATATAATCGATTATTTTGTGAATGAAGTAAAGAGCCATGAACATGACAACTACTTGGCCGATTACTTCCACCAAAATAACTAAACTACCTTTATCGTCTTCCGCCTCGGGAATGTAATTTTTGATTAATTTCAATAATATAACTATGGGTATTATTGCTAAAACAGAATATTGAATTATATTTAATAATAATCCCTTTTGATCCTCGTCAAACGGAAATACTGCTTTTATAAATCCATTTTCATCAGTTCCCGTATTTTTTTCCAGTCTATCCATATGATTTATAATAAGAAATTAATATATTTAAATATATGGTTTTATTTGATATATAAAATGTTGAAGCATGCGATTGACCTAAATAAATATAAAGGTAGAGATCGCGGAAATAATAATGAAGGAAAATATCACGAGGAATATCAATATTTAAATTTGCTGAATGATATTATGAATGAAGGCACTTTGGAGGAAGGTAGAAACGGATTTACTAAATGTGTATTTGGTTCGGCTATGCATTTTTCTCTTGAAAACGGTAAAATTCCGATTTTAACTACTAAGAAAACTGCTTGGAAGACGTGCTTAAAAGAATTGCTCTGGTTTATTAAAGGTCAAACTGATAATAAAATATTAACCGATCAAAATGTACACATTTGGGACGGAAATACTACCCCTGAGTTTCTTGAATCACGCGGATTATCACATTATACACCTGGACGACAAATTGGTCCACTTTACTCGCATCAATGGCGCTACTGGAATGCGAAATATGAAAATGACCCAGATGCAGATTATACTGGCAAGGGAATTGATCAACTACAAAATGTAATAGACTGTTTGAAAGATCCAAAACAAAGAAGTAGTCGCAGAATGGTAATCAGTGCGTGGAACCCCGAACAATTAGACCAAGGCGTTCTTCCTCCTTGTCACGTTTTGTTTCAATTCAATGTTGTTAATGGAAATAAATTAAGTTGCTGCTTAATGCAACGCAGTTATGATTCCGTACTTGGCGCGCCGTTTAACATCTGTTCTTACTCGCTGTTGTGCTGTCTAATAGCAAAACATTGCGATTTGGAACCATATGAGTTTATTCATTATGGTGGAAATTGTCATATTTACGATGATCATTTTGACCAAGTTAAAGAGCAAATTACTAGAGAACCGTATGAATTTCCTACACTAGAAATATTGAATAAACGGGAAAACATCAATGATTATGTAGTAGATGATTTCAAAATTAGCAATTATCAACATCATCCACCGATAAAAGCGGCTATGAGAGCCTAATTTAGGATTTTGTATTTTACAATGGTAACTGTATAAACTATTATATGTAATAATATATATAATGGTTAGACACGCTAAATCTCCAAAATCTACTCGCAAAAATAAGAAAACTTTGAAGGCAAAGAAGAACTCTCCTAAGAGATTGCGTAAAAATAAAACTACTAGAAATAAAAATACTAGAAGGAATGTTAAAAAACATAGAAGATATGGTGCGGCACCACCGACTGATGAGATACCTACTGATGAAAAAATGCCACCGACTGAGGCGGGGGAGAAGGAAATGCCCCAAAAGGCGGAGGAAGAAGAAGAGTGTGCCATATGTCAAGAAATACACGATGATGATGTTATAATTAAGACGGACTGTGGTCATTCATTCCATAAAAAGTGTTTGGGTCTTTGGTGTAATACACGAGCATCAGATGATGACAAAACTTGTCCAATTTGTAGAGCAAATATCGCCGTTCTATGTGACAATATTAAACCGTTTAATAGTCTTGGTATTATGAGGCATTTGGACGCTATGTTTTTTAATATTGGTGGTTATGCTGGTCGTGATGTAGAAGCCAGAAGATTGGAAAATAATCGAATAATACACGAATATTTAGATAATCCGGAATTTGATCCAAATGTATCTGATAATGAAAATAGAACACCATTGTATGTTGCTGTAGAACGTTCACGAGATGATGTTATTGATAAATTATTAAAACGCCCAGATATTAATACTGAGATTCGCGAAACACGATCTGATAAGACTCCACTTGAGCTTGCTATTGCGAACAATAATCTTAAAGCAATAGCTTTATTTAAAAAATATAAAAAAATTCCTAAGGCACTAAAAGGTTTAGTGTAAATGATTGGATCAGAGAAAGGAGGTTTTAGAATATATTTACACATTTGGTATTTTTAGGAGAAATGCGATAAGAATGCTCATTTTTAGTATAAAATATATTTAAAATGAGTTCAAGTTCATCTATAGCTGCCGCAAGACGAAGACGTGCTGGAGGACCTCCTGGCCCTACACCACCTGGTTCTAATGCCAATAGACCTTCACAAAATAATACACCAAATAGACCACCAGAGCCACCGGCTGGTCCAGTTAATCCACTTGTATTACTTCAACAACATCATATTAAAATTACAATGATGGAACAAGTTCTTAAAGATTTAGTGTCAAAACAAGAACTCAGTAAGAATGACGTATCTAAAAATGCGCAAGTAAATGCGCCAGCTATGGCTGCTAATCGTCAAATGACCGAACAGCCAACACCTTCTCAATTGAACATAAATGAATTGAGTGATTTGATTATGAGTAGAATGGAGGCACAATTAGATTTAAAAGCTTTTTATGAGAACGATGAGAAATTAATGAATGAAATCGAAGAACTCAAATCAGTTGTCCAATCTCAACAAATGGTTATTAATAGTCTTAATTCAGCCGTATTTTCGTTAATTAGCAAGTTGAATGTATCAGTACCTATGAATGTCAGTTCCGATGATATGAATTCTGATGCGGATGCTGACGCTGCTAATGCCGACGCTGCTAATGCTGAGGTTGATGGTGTTTTTAAGTCGGAAGTAGACATGAATTCTAGCCAAGATCTAAATACTAGCAATGTAAGAGAAACTTTAACACCTACCTTTCCAAAATCAGTTATGATTAATGAAACAAACAATATTGTTAAAGAATTTAAGAATGATTTTGATGAAGTCCAGCCAATGGTATACGATAACAATAACCTTACCTATTAAACATCTTCACTATATATTGCCAATTTAACATCAAAATGAAAATGAGTAAAACGAGAGAAATTATAGTATAAAAATAAATTAGTATGAAAACCTTATTTTCCATATTAATATTTTGTATCGTCCTTTTTATTTATATTCATGTAAATTTTCATTTGAAAGTAAGTGATGATTTAGAAGTATATGAGATAGACCAACCATCTAAAGACAAACTGGAAGAAATATGCGATATGAGACAGCCAGTTATATTTGACTATAATGTGGATGGATTAATCAATGAATGTAATTTAGACAATATTAGTAAAAATTACGGCGCTTTTGATATTAAAATAAGAAATGTAAAAGAATACGATGATGTGAGTGAATTATATTTACCTTTGACATTAAATACGGCAATGGATATCTTTAGAAAAGACACAGAGGAGAGATTTGTTAGTGAAAATAATGGGGAGTTTTTAGAGGAAACTAGTATTATGAAACATTTCAGATATAATGATAATTTTTTGCGACCTTATTCAGTAAGTAATTGTTATTATGATATTATGTTTTCATCTAAACGAGCAAAGACGCCTCTTAAATATGAATTAAATTATAGGAATTTTTATTTGGTCACGCAAGGTAGTGTAAAATTGAAATTAATTCCACCAAAATCATCCAAATATTTATACACTATCTCTGATTATGATAATTTCGAATTTCTCTCGCCAGTGAATCCTTGGAATGTTCAAACCCAATTTAAACCAGACTTTGACAAGTTGAAAACATTAGAGGTATCTTTGAAAGTTGGTCAGATCATTTATATACCCGCTTATTGGTGGTACAGTTTTGAATTTAGTCAAAACACAAGTATCTGCGTATTTAAATACAGAACATATATGAATAATATTGCGATATCAAATCATTTGTTAGTCAACCTACTTCAAACTCAGAATGTAAAGAGAGAAATTGTTAAGAAAAAAGACATACAAGAAACAAATATTATCGACGAGAATAAAATAAATGATGGTACTAGTATTGACATTGGCAATAACGGTAACATTGACACACCATTTGAAGAGAAAAATATATTATAGTGTGTAATTCATAAACGGCAATAATTGAAAGTAAAATTGATTTTATTAAATAATAAACATTCGATAGTATATTATTTAATACGATGGCAACAGCTATAGCAATACCAATAGCACCCACAATAGCAGTCGCAGCAGAAGTAGCCGCCTCCGAATCATCCGCATATAAGATATTAATAAGCGACCGAAGTTATGTGGAGTGGAATTTATATGACGCATTGTCATTAAACGAAGTTCAAAAAATTAACATTCATCCTTCCACTAATAAACTATTCTCGGGTGATACATTTGAATGTAATACGGCTGACTCGAAAAATGAAAAGTCTATTGATCAATCCACTGATCTAGGTGCCGTTAGACAAATTAAACTGCTTCATTCAAGTGTTCGTTCAATGCCATCTATTCCGGGGATTCTCGTCTTAAAAGACGGCAAAACATTCGGTAAGCACAAGGACAAATTCTTGTATAAATGTATTCCAGATGATAGGCGGTTTCCAGTCTTTACTGTACCGTATGCTCTAAAAATCGGATTTTCGAAAAACATCGATAACAAGTATATCGTATTTCGATTTGATAATTGGCTAGGCAAACACCCACAAGGCACCATCGTAAGTGTGCTAGGTGACGTTGATGTTCTTTCCAATTATTACGAATACCAATTATACTGTAAAAGTCTATATGCCTCCATTCAAACTTTCAATAAGGACGCCAGTGACGCATTGAAACAAAAGACGGAACCCGAATTTATTTCCACTATGATTGAAAAATATAAACTCGTAGATAGAACACATGAACCCATTTTCAGCATAGATTCTAAAGAAACCACTGATTACGATGACGCATTTAGTATTATAAATACTGGTGATAATAGTTATAAACTTAGCATTTATATCGCAAATGTTCCAATGTGGATGGAAGAACTCGAATTATGGAATTCATTTTCAGAGAGAATTTCGACCATTTATTTGCCAGACAGAAAAAGACCCATGATGCCATTATCACTATCGAATTGCGTATGTAGTTTATGTGAGCAAGTAGTGCGTCTAGCTTTTGCCATAGATATTACCATCGTAAATGGTGAAATATTAGCATACACCTTTGCCAATACTTACATTAAAGTATATAAAAATCATGTATATGAAAGCAAAGAATTAAAAGAAGACATTAATTACAAGATGATGTTTAATATGGTGGATAAATTATCACAAATATACACATATACTAATAAAATAAGAAGCAGTCACGAATTGGTTAGTTACTTGATGATCTTAATGAATTATTACACAGCGGTTGAAATGATTAAATATAATAACGGAATTTATCGATCTGTTAATTTTAATATAAAAACAGAAGTACAGTCTTCTTTACCAGATGATGTAAACAACTTCTTACAAATATGGAATAGTTCATGCGGACAATATGATTTATATGATGGTAGAAAATGTCATCAAATGCTACAATTGGATTCTTACATTCACTGTACTTCTCCTATTCGTCGATTGGTCGATTTGTTGAATATGGCAAGGCTACAAAAAAATTTGGGTTTGGTAAATTATTCGACCTCATTTGAAACATTTGAAACTTATTGGACAAGTCGACTGGAATATATTAATACTACAATGCGGGCTATTCGTAAAATTCAAACTGATTGTAGTTTACTAGAAATGTGTACTAATAATCCAGATATATGTGAAAAGGAATATGATGGTTATATATTTGATAAGATCGTGCGCAACGATGGATTGTATCAGTACATCGTTTATTTGGCGCAAGTTAAAACGGTTTCTAGAATTACTTCTAGATATGAACTAGATGATTATGGAAAATATAAATTTAAGATATTCATCTTCGATGAAGAGGCATCATTAAAAAAGAAGGTTCGTCTTCATATTATTTTGTAGACGATTTTCGATACAATGCGCGTTTGAATGCGCAAATTACTAATATATATTTTTTATTTTTAGTCTGCGTATCTATTATTTTTTAGACATATAGCGATTGATTTGTAGCAATGAATTTCAAAGTTAGCTCTGGTATTTGAGTGAGTTTGTGTAGCAATTCTACATTTCCAATATATTCTGCCACATTTTTTAGTTCGTTTACCATATTATTTATTTTCAATATTGCTTTAATAAATTCTCCCGGAAATACCTCGTATTCATATTCGCACTTCTGAATAATTTCTTTACATGTTTTTTCGTCTTCGCTCTCGCACCAATTTAATATTGGGTTTATTAACTCAAATATACATGTTAGATTATCGGTGGATTGAATGCCATGACGATGCTCTTCATTCATATAATCGCCATATACGGTTTCTAATGAACTTAATAATTCGTTAAACTCTTGATTCACTGTTAATTTTGTTATATTGTGTATTTGTTTGTCGTCTTTTACGCGAATGTTTGAGAAACAACTTAACAATGCCGCAATTTCATACGCATTATATTTCTTAAGAAAGTCATTCTTTATGAGAAAGTCGGTAAATGCCAAACAATGTGTCTCTTGAATGAATGTCGCCATTCCACCCTTTTCTTGAATTTTTACATTGTTGTTGCTGTTGTTGCTTGTGCTGGTGCAATTAGCAACTTTTTCATCAACAGTTTCTGGCTCATCACATATCGTAGACGCCTTAGGCGCAATATAATCAAAATGTTCAAGAAATTGAACCACTCGATCAAAACTGTTTTGAAAATGCCGTTTTAGCGTATGGATATACTCTTCGTTTTGTTTAATTTCATCCTTTAAACTTAACAACGACTTGTATTGTTCAACTTGGCCCTTAAATAGTTTACTGCTATTTTCAAGGTCCTCTATTGTTTGTTGGAGTTGCCTTCTGATTTTCTGTTTACATGTCTTCAACTCTTCGATAGAATTCAAATAATTTTCAAAAACACCCAGATTATTAACTACATACTCGTATGTAGGATTTGCTATTTTGCCATCTAATTCGTATTTTAGCTTGACAATAAGACTCTCCGTCGCTTGAATACTTCGTTGAATTTCACCATTTGACATACTTTTCCCAGCAAAACTAATCGTATTATTATTGAACTGTAGAAAGTTTAGGACTAAATTGTATGAAATCGAAAATTTAGATTGAAGTGTCTGCGGATTTCCATGTATCATTTGCTCGTATTCATGAGCATATGGCAGCTTAAACATGTTATTCAAATGGATCACATGCCCAATCGTATCTAGACCTCGTCTCCCAGCTCTGCCAGCCATTTGCGTATACTCATGTGGGTACAACATACGCATTGACGAACCATTGAATTTGTCGAATCCAGTAAACAGTACGGTTTTTGTCGGCATGTTGATTCCAACCGCAAATGTTTCTGTAGCGAATAACAATTTAACATATCCTTTAGCAAATAAGAGCTCGATCATTTCTCTGAAAATCGGCATAATACCAGAGTGATGAATTGCTACGCCTTTTTCCAGTAAACGCATAATCATTTCGAATTCTGGCAAATTAGTGTATTCCTTGAAATTGGGCAACTTTCGCAATATTTGTTCGCATTCTCGTCGTATGGTTGACGGTATAGTTGCCTCGTCTTCTCCAAACAAACTTATATTGATTGTCTGGGCGAATTGTTCTACTAGTTTTCTCGAAAATACGAAACAAATTGCCGGTAACATTCCATTATTATATAAATATTTTGTTACTTCGTTTAGAACAAATGAAGGTTTGACATGACAGTTGTTTTTTGTATTATACTCCAACATCCGCTTCACCTTGGCATAATTATCTTTATTAAAATTACTATTGCTATCTTTCACTGGAATCGGCTTGTGTAAGAACTCATTGATATATTTGAGAAACTCTTTATCCTTTATGTTTTTCAAAGGTCCTTGAGGCAATGTAGTGTAAAAGTAGTGAATCAATGGCACTACACGATGATTTGTGGGGGCCAAATATACCTTTTTCTGATGTACTTCGTTTGTTTTAACATCTTCAATCCATTGAGCAAATATTTCAGATTTATCAATTGTAGCGGAAAGCATAATCATCTGAATATGATTTGGTAGAAACATGATCGTTTCTTCCCACACCTTGCCTCTGTCTAGGTCATTAATGTAGTGAATTTCATCGAAAATGACGGCCGACAATTCGTTCTGGAAATCCATTTCAAATTGAAGAGGTACTGAATTAGTATCCACTTGATTGTCTATTGTTTTTTGTAGAAGAGTATTTCTTAGAATTTCAGTTGTCATAATAAGAACATCTGCTTCCGGATTAAACTTAATATCCCCAGTTAAAATGCCAAACGATATATGCGGAAACTTTTTAGTAAATTCGTGAAATTTTTGATTAGATAATGCTTTAATAGGCGATGTGTATATTACTTTTTTCCCTTTTGCCGCAAAATATTCAATGGCGAATTCAGCTGGCAATGTTTTACCGCTACCCGTATGCGCCGTTACAAGAATATGATTTCCCTCAACAATTGCTTGAATTGCGTATTTTTGAAAATCACTTAGCGGGAACGGAAATGTGCCAAAATGCTCTTGGAACATTTCATCATTTGGAAACTTTTCTTTGCAGATGACAACCATGGTCGATTATTATTTATATAAATGAATGTACTCCTTTATACTAATTCAACTTTTAATTTTAATTATGTGGCATGTCGACAGCTGAACCCCCCACGATTTGCTGATATAATTATTAGCAATAAAAATTATATATTCATATATATTAGGAGATATAATATATGAATATAATCCATGATTATAAATTAGTGGAAAAAATAGGAATAGGATCATATGGCGAAGTATGGAAAGCATATCACATTCAAACAAAAAAGAATGTTGCCATTAAGATAGAGAGAAAATCCAATAAAAGTATATTAAAATGTGAAACCATTATTTTGAGATATTTAAAAGATTTGAATTTAGTTCCGAAAGTGAAATATTATGGATATACTAATAGTTATAATTACATGATAATGGAGTTGCTTGGTGATACCATAGAACAATATTACACTCGGAAAAAAACACATGATTTGGGCGAGATCAAGTGGATTGGACTCAAAATGATTGAAGGTGTGCGGGAAGTTCATGAGTGTGGTATTATTCATCGAGATATAAAACCAGAAAACTTTCTAATGACATTAGATGATAGTACTATTAAATTGATCGATTTTGGATTAGCAAAACAATATTTGGATAAATTTGGAAAACATAAACCACATAGCGAACATGTACAATTGACTGGAACAATTCGATATATAAGTACGCATGTACATGAAGGTATACAGCCTAGTAGGCGCGACGATTTGATTTCGATTGTATATGTTTTACTATATTTGATAAAAGGCAAATTACCGTGGCAAGGCATCAAAAGTAATTCTAAGGACGACAAAGTACGAGCGATTTATGATATGAAAAAATCGACAAGTCATGATGAATTGTGTAAAAATGTTTCACATAAAATAAAGGAAATGTTGGAGTATGTTTACTCCTTGGACTATGCTGAGACGCCGAATTATGATTATATGAATTTTTTGTTGAAAACTTTGGTATAACGTAAATATTTGTGTGACGTAAATTTTTAGTGACGTAAATTTTTAGTGACGTAAATGTTGTGTGATGTAAATTTTGTCTATCGTAAATATAATAGTATCTAATATGGTATCATATAGTAGGCAAAACAATATAAAGATTTGACACCTTTAATTATTATAATGAGTTCTATTAGTACGAGTGAGACGATCTACCAAGGCCGCGTAAAGTGGTTTAATAATAAGGCTGGCTACGGATTTATTACCGTAATTGACGGTGTAAGTGTTGGTGATAAGATGGGTATGGATATTTTTGCCCATCACAGCGCAATTTGTGTTAGCGCCGAACAGTATAAGTACCTTGTACAAGGTGAGTATGTTGAGTTCAGTTTGTCCGCAGTAGAGGCTAGTGCTGATTATAAGTATCAAGCGACCAGCATCAAGGGTATGAAAGGCGGAAAGCTTCTATGTGAAACTCGCAATGAGGCCCGTGCGGCTATGCCTCCTCGTCCCCGCACAGTTCAGCGAAGTGATGATAGACAGCCTCGTCCTCGTGGTGCGGGTCCTCGCGATGAGCAGACTGAGGGTCGAACTCAAGGACAGTGGACTCAGACGGCGAGAAAGCCCCCCGGACTTACTCGTCAGCCATCGCGTCCCAAGGAGGAGTAAATATTCAAGGGTATAGTAAATAATTTCATCAACAAATATAATATAATAAATAAATATTTTATTATATTTTACACATGTTTACAATTTGAACCATAATTTTTGTATACTTATTGGCAAGATATAATACGCATTTGAATAAAAATTGATTCATATTTTATGCCGATTTAAATGTTAAAAGGCGTAAACTGAAAACATGAATAAATTATGTGATGCCCTAAGTATTTATATATTGTCGTTTCTTATTCAACCAATCGATAAAAGTGCTATTAAATTAATATTAACAAATGATATTTTGTTTTTACAATTAACATCAAAATATTGGAAGAATTTAATAAACTATCATATTGATAAAAAATATAATAATCGGATAGCAACATTTACAAATAAAATACGATATGCTTCTATAAATGGACATGTAAATGTATTGGACTGGTTCAGAAATAGTGACTATGAATTTAATTATGATGAAACCACGATAAATTATGCTTGCGAATATGGACACATAAATGTATTGGAATGGTTCAAAAATAGTGATTATGAAATCAAATATGATGAAACCTCGATAAATTATGCTAGTGGAAATGGGTTCATACATCTATTGGAATGGTGGAAAAATAGTGGTTATAAATTCAAATATAATGAATCTGCGATAAATTATGCTAGTGGAACTGGAGAAATAAATATCTTGGAATGGTGGAAAAATAGTGGCTATGAATTCAAATATAATGAAGATGCGATAAATTATGCCAGTGGTAATGGAGAAATAAATGTATTAGAATGGTGGAAAAATAGTGGTTATGAATTCAAATATGATGAAGATGCGATATTCTATGCTTGTCATAACGGAAAGATAAATGTATTGGAATGGTTCAAAAATAGTGGTTATGAATTCAAATATAATGAAGATGCGATATTCTATGCTTGTCAAAATGGACACATAAATGTATTTGAATGGTTCAAAAATAATGGTTATTTTATAGAGCAAGAGCAAGAGCAAGAGCAAGAGCAAGAGCAAGAGCAAGAG
>Ga0164292_10004231_pt1 | contig 11667 bp, 18 predicted proteins | sample GEODES117metaG_FD_111486 | JGI IMG/M metagenome (GOLD analysis project Ga0164292, IMG submission 111486) | Eutrophic lake water microbial communities from Lake Mendota, Wisconsin, USA - GEODES117 metaG | ecosystem: Environmental > Aquatic > Freshwater > Lake | place: USA: Lake Mendota... | reverse complement strand
TCTGAAATCTTTCCGTTTTCAAAAAAATTGATAAATGGTCCGTTTCTCTTATTGTCAACCCAAGTGTCCAAACTTGATAACTTACCGTTGTCAAAAGATTTCCAAATACCCTGCCTTCCTTTTTCGTTTTCAAAACCTTTTCCTTCAACAGGTATGTCGAATTCTAAATTTGATGCAATTTTTTCATAATTGTAGTATTCGGATTTTTCCGAAAGCCACTTATAAAAAACTTCAGGTTTAAAATTATATCTCTCCACATCATTTTTATTCATGAATTGTTGGCTTTCTACATGAAGTTGATATGGCGACAATGAGTCGTTTAGATTGAAAAGCACAATATATTTTGAGCCTTTATCAGATTTTAAATAATCCTTAAAATAGGTAAAATGTGCAATTGTACAAATTTGGATTGAAGCTCCCTTCTCACGTCCCTTACATCTACCCAACAAATCACGATAAACTTTCCAATTTTCTCTCGTTGGTTCTGAAATTTCAAAAACTTGGTAACCATCCGAGCCCGCGGTTTTTAGACCGCTTTCGGGTTTCCAAAAACCAAGATACTTATTTCCTCCCGTTGAGGTAAGTTTATCAATTTCGTTTTTTGAAAGAAATGCTGAAGATTGAGGAATATCCTCATATTTGATATCTCCTTCTTTGATTTGTATGGCAGTTTCGATGAAGTTTTGTAAATCCTCTGCTGTTTTGTAAAGATTGAGGTCCTGAAATTTAAATTTTTTCTTATTCTTTTCAAAAATATCAATATATTCTTTCCACTTATATAGGTCTTCAGATTTTAGAAGGTTTGTCCCGATTTTTTTTGTAAGCCAAGCGAGAATATAAAACTTACCGTGAGAGAGGTCTTGAATTTTTTGAAACTCCTCGTCTTTAAGGGGTTTTCCTTCTCCGACATACTTGTCTTTGAGTTGTTGAATCTGAAGGGCCAAATCTTCCAATAAAATGGTTCTGATGTTCCGAGATAAACTCATAAACCATAAATACCTTATTGTAACTGTTTTTCAAGCCTGTTTTCAACCCATTCAATAAGTTTTTTTTCGGCTTGAGAATAAGATAATTCAAAGAACATTATCAACATTTCTGGAGTGAGATTGTAATAATTATAGAAATAATCTTTTTTTTGATTTGATACTTTGACAAACAATCTTTTGTCACCTGATTTATAAAGATACATCACCCCACCAAAAGTGTGAGTTTTTTCAATTACCTCAATTTTCAGAGGGAATTTTTTATCTAATAAAAGCTTGATGTAATCTTTCATATATTGCAAAATTAAGGAAAAAAAACGGAACTACGAAAAAGAAAAAATTATATACTTTCCATAAAAAAATTACTTCATAAATTTTATTAAAATCAAAATGAAAAAAATATTCTTATTTATACTAATCTTAATTTCCCTTCAAACCAACGCTCAAAGACTCACCAACCACTTGGGTTCAACCATCGGATTTATCGAAGATGGTAGAGTTAAAAACAATTTGGGTTCAACAGTTGGTTATATCGAAGAAGGAAGGATAAAAAATAATTTAGGGTCAACAATTGGTTCATTTGATGGTGTAAGAGTTAGAAACAATTTGGGAAGCACCATCGGTTATATAGAAAATGGAAGGGTAAGAAATCATTCAGGAACAACAATAGGATATGTTCAGGGGGGAAGAGTAACTAACAATTTAGGAAAAACAATTGGACACTATAGTGGTGTTAGAGATGAGGACGCTGCGTTGTATTTTTTCTTTTTCTTTTAGGTGGCTCCTCATCCATTTTAAAGGCGAGTGTGAAGGCCATATCCTTGTTAGCATCCAACATATCAAAAAGTGTTTGAGTCTCTTTCGAAATTTCATACCCTTCAGTATTGGTGGGAGGTCTTTTGAGAGTGTAATAAACGTGTAACAGTGGTCCTAACTCTATAACTAAGACCCTTTTGATTAAAGGGAAGTGAGGTAATAAAATTTTTTCAAGAACTTTTTGGAAGTTTTCTCTCATACATGTAAATATAAAAAAAACTCGAGAAAAAAAATTTAATCCATTTTTATAAATTCAAATCTATTTTGCTTTGTGAGAACAATAGCCGTGAAGTTTTCAACCCAATCACCGGAGTTAATGTAAGTTAGACCATCAACATTTTTTATTGTAGGAATATGGATATGACCACAAATTATTCCATTACAATTTTTTTCCTTAGCATGTTCTATTGCCTTGTTTTCAAAATTATTAATAAACTTCCAAGCTTTTTTGAAATTCTCTTTGATGATTTTTGAGATACTGTGATAAGGTAATTTTTTCCATTCTCTGTATTTGTTGTACCATGTGTTAAGTCTTAAAGAAATATCATATCCAATAGAACCAATCTGAGCCAAAATTTTGAATCTCGAGACAATAACATCAACTTGGTCCCCATGTATAACCAAAAATTTTTTATCAACAAAAGTATCATGCTCAACCCACTCTTTCACTTCGATTATGTATTCGTCAACGAACGAAATATTTCCAATTTCAATTCCGAACATGCTCCTTATATCGTCGTCATGGTTACCACGAATATAGATTATTGGAGTGTGTCTTGATATATCCAAAAGTTTTGTGATAACCTTTGTATGTTTATTTTTCCATTTACTCCCTCTTCGCAGTGCATCAAAATCAATAATATCACCATTCAAAATAAGAAGTTCCGTTGACATACTTTCCAAAAACTCCAATATTTTTTTTGGTTTACAATCCTTCATACCCAAATGAAGGTCCGACATTATAACAATGTTATACCCAATAGTTGTGGTCATGTTGGAAAAACTCAGGATTATTTTTATTAATTGCGGATAAAAACATCATCTTGGTCATATACCACAAACCCTTTTTTCTAAATCTTCTATCTGTTGTGTATATCTTTTTATTACAAACACCAAAACGTTTGGGGTCAATTTTTGTGCTCAAATGAAAATCTTCAGCAAACAAATCTTCATCAATAAAACCTCCAACCATTTCAAAAACCTCTTTATCAAATAACATAAAACCACCTATAGCACAAGGAGTTTTATGAGATATTAAATCTCTCAAAAATTCGAAAACAGGAAAAACAAGTGAATATTTTCCTCTAGTCCTAAATCTACAAGTAACTAAATGATGACATTCTCTTAAAAGAAATGATAATGATGATTTTACTGTTTCGAAATCATAAAGAAACATATCGGCATCTAAGAATAGAATAAAAGGTGTTTTACAAAGTTTGGCTCCATTGTTTCGTGCAACACTAGGGAAACCACCATCAATTATTTCAAGGTTTAAATTGGGGTAATTACCCTTTGAAATCAATTCACGAGTTAAGTCATCAGAGGAATCCGAAATGATAACTCTTGTGCCTCTGATGTCGTATTGTTTGTTCAAAAGACCTAAAGAAAAAGTTATTAAGTCTCGTTCATTTTTGCAAGGTATAACAATTGTTAATAAATCTTTTATCATAAAGATAAATAGATTTTTTCAATCTATGTAATGTTAACTTATTGCGAATAAATCACGGAACAATTTTGCCCATTCGATGAATGTGATTACTGTGATTATTAATGCGATTATAATCAAAAGTTTTTTCAATAGTTAGGGAATGATTTTATATGATTCTTCGTCAGTACCTATGTCGTATTTGTAATAGAAATCTTCGATATATTTCAAAATCTTTCCATCGAAACAATTAATCAAACAGTCTTCGTAAGCCTCATAAAGTTCATCGTTTATGTTGACATAATCGAATTGAGCCAACAAAAAATCATCAATTGCTCTTGAATGAACGTCCTGAACAAATTGTTCAAAATCAACACCACGGTCATCATAGTGGTTACAGGCAAATCTAACATATTAGAAATAATCTTCGGGAGACATCCTTCTTCTCAACCAATTTTCCCACTGACTTTCTGTGATGATGTATTTCATATCTATAAATAGTGAGAGTTATTCTTCTACGATGATGATACTTATTCCGTGTTGTTCAATCGGGGAGAAATAATTGTTTGTGTATTGAAGACCTGATGTTTTAATTCCCAAATACTTGTCAATGTATTCTCTTACTTCTTTTGCTAACATTGATTCTTTGTGTTCTTTCAAATCTTTGTGTTGACGGTTTGAAATGTAATCATCAGGAATATTGTCAAAATAAAATATCAAAAAATACTCTACATAATTTCCACTCTTTAATTCTCTGATACGAGTTTTTTTTGGGTGGTATACTTGTTCAATAAACTTTTGAATTGCTTTAACGTTTTGTTCCCTTTCTGTCATAAAATAATTACTCGGGTTTATATCTACCTCTCACGTTAATCACAAATTTATTTTCATTTTTATAGTCATAGAGACCACCGAAAATTCCTCTAAGTCCAAGATGAGATAAAGCTCTTTCAAGTCTTTCTTTAATAATTAAAACCTCTTCTCTGTCAGTTTTATGAGGGAGATATATATAAATTTCATATAATTCCAAGTTATCATCACCTTGGTTTACTTCGACACTATAATCAGCACCCGAAACATCTTTTAATACAAAGTTCTTAATTATTTTTTCGATTGCAGTTTTCATACTAAATAAATAGTATAATAAAAATTTGGTGTTTCTAAGTATTTTCACTAAATTTGTTTTCTAAATAAACATTATATGAAACACTTAATTTTATTTGTAACCCTTCTAATTTCAATCTCTGCTTGCAATAAACCAAAATCAAACTACGGGGAACTTTTGGAAAACAAACGGTGGTATGTCTATAAAGAAGTTACGAACATAGACACTTTCAACATGTCAAGACAATATTGGTTCGAAGCGAAAAGGGGTATATTCGAAGATTATGACAAATTCGAAGGAACCTATCAAATAAAAAAAGATACATTTCGTATATATTTCTTCAACTATGGATATGAAACTTATTTTATCGAAAGTGTGGATAATAACAATCTCATTCTGAAACAAACTAATCCTAAAGGTAATGTTACTTATCGAAAATTGTTCTTCAATTAATTATAAATTTCTCAAATACTGACCTTTGTTTCTTATGTTTTTGTGGGACCTGAAAATGATGGCATAATCATCGTTTTCACCAAGACCAATCATATCAATTAAACCCGATGCTTTTTTATGTATTTCGTGCATCATAACACTATCGACCCATTCGTAACTACCTTCTTTAATGACAAAGACAATTTCATAAAAACGCTTAGGACCAATTTCACCATACTTTTTACTGAAGACATAGTCAAAATCAGAGCACTTGGGTATGAGCACTTTATTAAACACGCAATCTATTTGTTCTCGAAAGTCCATACCCACAAATATACAAGAAAAATTTGTCAACTGTCAAGGAATCCTTGACTGTTCATACAATTACTCATCCTTTTTTTTTACTATAAATGACCCAACGCCTGTATCTTCAATACATTTTCTTTTCTAATGAATTGTCCATGAACTCTCGAAAACCCCAAAGCATTCAGTGAGGTTTCCATTTTTTCCATAATATCCCTGGCAATTTCTTGTGAATGAAAAGCCTTATTGTTACGAGGTATATGGGCAGACACCACATATTGTAACTTACCACCCTCCATTATTGTTTTGTGTTTTTCTATTTCAATATGAGGCAATTTCTTATCCGCGAACACAAAATTTTTCATTATTTTCTTGATTGCTTCTTCCATAATCAAATACAATTATCTATCTCTTTTTATCCTTTAAATCTTTACACATGATATTCAGTATGCCGTGTTTACCATCATCTATCATTGGATATACACTTCTGGTTAAATTTTTAATCTCACCACATTTATCGTAGAAATCACGAGCATCTCCCCCAAAATCACTGAGGTCCAAATAATAAACAATTACAATAGGAAGCTTTCCACCTCTGGGTTCGTTATCAATATCAAAACTAAAATCTTTAATTTCAGAGAACTTCCTCATAATGAAATTTCTGATAATCTTATTTAGAATTTTCTTCATACTAATAAATAGTTCATTAATGTGTAGTTCAATTATATTTATTTACATGACGCTCCACGAAAATATTCACAGGATAAAACAAGTGATGGGGATTATATCCGAAAGGTTAGAGGATATAAAAGGAACACCATTATATCACAAGACATCTACAAACCGCGGATTAGATATTATATCTTCAAATTCATTAAGAGGTTCATTACCATCAGGAGAATATTTAAGTCACGACAAACGATTAGCCAGAACCAAACATCAAAACGCAATATCATTTACAAGAGACAAAAATTGGATACCAAACTCTTCGATAGGTATTGGTCTCGAATCACCATTAGAAGACAATGACATGATATTTGTTGTTGATAAAAATAAATTAAGAACAAAATATAGAGTCGAACCTTTTAACTATTCAGGTATCGAACCTGATTATGAACATCATAAGAAAAATGATGAGTTAGAAGAAAGAGTTCTTACAGACGAGATTTACCCACTAAGAAAATATCTTACAGACATCATTTACACGGGGGACAATTCAAAAGTTCAAAGTATTATAGACAATTATCTCAATGGGTAATGTGTAGTGTTGTTTCCTCAGTTCAATGGACAATACACCCTCACAAAACTATTGATTTTTGTTGATTAAATTTTCATACATTTTATATTTGGGGTTATGAAAGATTTAATCTTTGTGACAGCTTATTGTCCAACCGAAGAACAAGAAAGAGCTTTAGAAAGATGTATCGACTCTGTTTTGAAGTGTGAAAAACATGTTGCTCTAATATCACACACCCATGTATCTATTCATATTCAAAAAAAGTGTCAGTATTATGTTTACGACCATAACAATGAAATTTCTGATGATTATGATTTGTTAGGTTTTCAGAGTTTTTATTTCGGGGGTCAAAGAATACGTTCTATTTTTTTTAGTAAAACATTTTATGGTTTTGCGATTTATAGAATGTTTTCAATTGCCAGCCAATTGGCAATCAATTTCGGATATGAAAATATCCACCACATAGAGTTTGATTGTGAATTACTTGATAAAACTTTAGTTGATGAAAATAGTAAATTTTTAGAGGAATATGATGCAGTTATTTCAACCGATAACGGAAAAGAAGATGGTTTTTTATTTGGTTCATTCAAATCATTCAAAGTAAGTTCTTTACCCAAACATTATAGAAATTATAATAAAGATGTTATTGAGAGCAAAATGAAAACTTTGGACCCCAAACAATTAGAGTTCTTCACCAAAGATTTATTCATAAATTCAGGGAAAGTATTATTCAAAAACGAACCAACTGCAGATAAATTCAAAAGGGGTGATAAAGTTTTTAATAGAAATTTACATTTTACTTTGTTTTACAATCCGTCGGATAGAACGTTAAATCTTTTTTATAATTCAATTAAAGACACCCCTGAAGAAATTGTTGTCATAGTTAACAAGACATCTTTAACTAATATACAAACTAAACCGTATCATTGGCATATAAGACCTTTGGGTGTTTTCGATGATATTCACCATGTGAGAATTGATAACAATAAAAAAATTCTTTACGAGAAAACTTTCGATAATGAATTAAGGGAAATATTTAAATTGAAATCTTATATTACCAATGTATAAAATAATTAATTTCACACCAACGGGAACACAACCAACAAGACAAAATTCCTTAGCTCCTCTTACACCAAACGAAATCATAGAAGATGTACATCAGGCAAATGAGATTGGTATTTCAATTGTTCATTTACACGCGAGAGATGAACTTACATTAGAAAACACATATAAAAAAAATGTATATCAAAAAATAATCGATGGAATAAGGAAACATTGTCCTGACTTACTTATTTGTACTTCTTTAACAGGAAGAAAGTTTCCCGAATTAGAAAAAAGAACAGAAGTATTACAATTGTTACCCGATTTAGGTTCACTTACAATGTCATCAATAAATTTTTCAAGCGGGGCATCAATAAACGAACCACAGGTTATTTTATCATTGATTAACGAAATGGAAAAATATGGGGTTCAACCTGAAATTGAATGTTTTGATACAGGTATGTTGAACTATACCAATTATCTTATTTCAAAAAACATCTTAAAGTCACCATATCACATTAACGTTATACTTGGAAACATTTATAATGCCCAATGTGATTTGGCAACCCTTGCATCGATAAAGTCCAATTTACCCAAAGATTCCTATACATGTATTGGGGGAATTGGGAATCAGCAATTAAAGGCAACCACACATGGTTTATTGGAGTTTGACGGAATCAGAATTGGATTAGAAGATAATTTATATTTCAAAGATAAAGAAAAGACAACAAACACAGAATTATTAAAAAGAGCCCATAACATTATGAATGAATTAGGGTTAGATTATTATAGACCAAACGAGTTAAGACAAAAAGGATATGGTAACAAAATTACTAATATTAGGTAAGGGGGATAATATCATAACAATGATATTGGATAACTTGTATTCACATTATACAAGGCAACCTGATATTCATATTTACAATAATTTGAATCTTCCGATTCTAAACACCTTCGAGCACGACAGATTTAATATTCAAGTGTTTGATAAAGTTATTATTGATGATTATGAGCTCATGGTTTTAGGTGTATATAATCCGATTCATAAAATCAGAATTGTCAAGTCATTAAACCCTGACCTCAATAAGTTTATGAATTTAATTCATGATGGTTTGGATATTTCTTACACAAGTAAACTTGGTCGTGGGGTTACAATCAATTCAAAAGTATCAATTGCCGCACACACAACGATAGGTGACATGGTAACAATAAACAGACATGTTTCCATTGGTCATCACACGACAATAGGAGACTATTGTTCCATTAATCCTGGCACCAACATCGCAGGAAACGTCACCATGGGAAAAGGTACAACAATAGGGATGGGAACAAATATAATTAATGGAGTTAAGATTGGGGATAATACAATTATCGGTGCGGGTTCAGTAGTCACCAAAGACATTCCAAATAACGTGGTTGCTTATGGTAACCCTTGCAAAATAGTTAGAGAAAATGAAACACAATCCATATAAGATAGTACAAATGTTTGAAGAGGAGGTTGCCGATTATACGGGAGCACCTTATGCAGTTGCGTTAGATAATTGTACAGATGCATTATTTCTTTGTTGCGTATACATGAAAGTAAACGAAGTGACCATCCCAATAAAAACATATCTTTCAGTTCCACAGGCCATTATGTTATCAGGTGGAAAAGTTAAATTCGAAGATGTGGAGTGGAAGGGTTTATATGAATTAAAACCATATAACATATTTGATTCTGCGAGAAGATTTACAAGTGATATGTATATACCAAATAGTTTTATGTGTCTTTCCTTTCATCCCAAAAAAATACTACAAATGAGAAAAGGCGGAATGATTCTAACAGATAACAAAGAAGCATATGAATGGTTCAAAAAGGCAAGACATGAAGGTAGAGATGAAATACCATATACACAAGATAATATTAAGTTTTTAGGATGGAACATGTATATGACACCACCCGACGCAGCTGAAGGTTTATGGTTAATGTCTTCCTTACCAAAACATAATGAAGACACTATAGAGAATTATCCTGATTTAACAAGGAACGATTTATTTAAGGGATTATAAAAATTCCTAATGTAATGTGTAGTGTAGTTCACTCACTCCGATGACCTAATACACCCTCACCTAACGGTTCGGGGGTCATCTTTATTCGTTCACTAACTCCACATTACTTCCCCCCCACCCTAAACTATCCCCCACCTAACGAGATGACAAATGAGATGGTGATAAGTAATCGTCTATGAGATGATATAGAAACCATCGTATATTCATACGATATTATGACATATCATACATTTACACGATATAGTTGTGATATGAGATAACCATAAAGATAGGACCTTCGGTATAATATAAGGTTATAATCATATCCACTTTTTCCCACCATAATTAGATGTCTATATGACAGGGGGACATGAAGTCCACCTCGTTGAAGATAAATCATTCACTATTAACAACCTACTAAAGGTGGACTACGTCCACTCCCCCACTGTTTCACTACTTATTCCTTTTTTTGCTGGAAAATCTACATAGTAAAAAACTGGTCTTCCTGCTATCGTCAGGGGGAAAAAATCCTCATTTCTACTATCGCCATAAACAAAATGGTGGTAAAAAGTGGGGAAGAGTGTTAGTCTGTGTGGGGGTCAAAAGGGGTCGAGGGGATTGTGCCGTGGATAACGTTCGACTGACTTTCTGACATTTCCAAATTTTTTACAATAAAGTTTTCCACATATCACTATCGTTATCCCCACTTTTCCCCACACCCAATGTGGATTTTATATGTTCCATTAACTATATTTAAAAGTTATGGATATACGGAAAGAATTAAAAGCGACGATTACAGTTATAACCGAGGACCGAGTGGCAGTAGAAATCACACTTCTCAACGAAGTATCGCTCGGGGTTCTGTATTATGAACGCCCCAAGCAAGGGTGGGTGAATAAACCAATCATGCCAACGAGGTGGAGATGTATCGACGCAAATGTCGAAGGGGTATATCAATGGGGTGGGGAAAAGATTACCCCAACCGAACTGATGCAGTGGGCGCAAACGTTAGTGGAGAAGGAAGTTCACACAGGCGGGGAGAAGAACGGAAATGAAAATGACCCCAACGATGATAAGAGCGAAGACGGTATACCAAGCCTTAATAGCGAACTTAAAAGCCTGCCACCCAAAGCGGACGAACATAATCAGTCCGACAATTAATATCGAATAATATACAAAATTACTCATAGACAATTTTTTATTCCCTCCCAACAGTCACTATAGAAATATTCCATTCCCCGAGCTTGCTGTTCAAGAGGGTGTTTGTGATATCCAACTTTATTTAACACGGAAGTATAATAGCGAAGGTTCTGCATGAAGTGGGTATACTCATGAAGGACCGAACGAATGACCATCTTCACATCCTTCGCGTGGTTACGAAAAACATACAAGGTATTATTACGAGGGTCATACATACCATAGGCGGGGGTATATCTATCAGGAAGAGTAAGGACCCGAAACTTCAGGGTACGTCTTTTATGTTTGGTCCCGATATTTGTCTCGCACCACTTAATTGCTTCGCACACAACCTTTCTAATCTCGGGGGTGGTAAGTCTATCCGTTTTGGTGTGTAATTTCATACCCCGAAGATACAAAATATTATTCACCCCAACAAATATTTATTACATATGACACCCCTCACCCACGAAGAAGTTTATAACTCATATGAGTATAATATAGCGAAACGTCTACTCAAACAAAAGTTTCCCTATATCATAGATATGAAGTTAGACACTGATGACATCAATAGATACGGATTAGTATTTTTAGATATAGAGATAGACCTTAAAAAGTTTATGGACCTACACCCCGAGGTCCGACTAACCCCATTTGTAAAGTATAGAATACAAACCAACTCATCAGGATTTTATCCCTTCATCAATCTCATGTTCGATGGGGAAGGTATAAAGAATATCCCTGATGATATGGATAGAATACTTACAAGACTTCATAACTCCCCCGCACTACCCGATGAACTACGTCTACCTAAAGATAGAAGACTATCCCCATCAGCCTTCACCATCACACCATCACTACAAGACCCCGAACTTGTCCGTAGTATAGTGAACCCCACTGA
>Ga0164292_10004230_pt1 | contig 11668 bp, 9 predicted proteins | sample GEODES117metaG_FD_111486 | JGI IMG/M metagenome (GOLD analysis project Ga0164292, IMG submission 111486) | Eutrophic lake water microbial communities from Lake Mendota, Wisconsin, USA - GEODES117 metaG | ecosystem: Environmental > Aquatic > Freshwater > Lake | place: USA: Lake Mendota, Wisconsin... | reverse complement strand
GGAAGATGAATATTGGAGGGGTCGATGTCTACATGATTGAATAAATGACGATGCATAAAGCTCCAATAACTTTGGTAGGCATCTTTATCAATTGGATAATATTCATCTAAATTGAAACTGATTACATTTTTAAAACTCAAACCTTCTTCCTTATGAAGCCTTACTAATTCGGCATACATTTTAATGGGTGTTGATCCAGTAGCTAAGCCGAGTACACATTTTTCTCCTTTGGCTTGTTTAGATTGAATTAAATTGGCAATTTGCTTGGCTACAAAAACAGCACCATCTATTGGGGTAGCACAAATTTTCACATCAATTTTTTCGAATGAATCTACCATCTTTTTGATTTTATATCGCTAAATTAAGTTCATTATTGCAGATATCCTCAAATTAGAATAATGAAAACGCAATAAAACGCAATTATTTTGCGGGTTTATTATAATTTACCCCCCAATTTGAATATCGCTCATATTGTTTTAACATTCTATTTTGGAAATCTGTAAAATTTTTAGATGATTTCGGACTCCACAGCACTTCGCTTAAAGCACTCATTCTTGGGAAAAGCATGTATTCGGCTTTTGGAACATTGGTAATATATTCTGTCCATAAATTGGCTTGTGCACCCAAAACATATTTTTCTTCGCTCGAACTTAAGCCTTTGGGTATGGGTTCATAGGAATATACTTTTTGTAAATCTGTAAATCCACCGATTGTTACAGAATCTTCTTTCTTGTTTTGTGCATGATCAAAATAAACCCAATCTCCAGGTGTCATAATCACATTGTGTTGTTGTTTGGCTGCCTCAATTCCACCTTTTTCGCCTCTCCAACTCATTACTGTTGCATTCGGAGCTAAGCCTCCTTCTAAAATTTCATCCCAACCAATTATTTGCTTTCCCTTGCTATTTAAATAGCGTTCAATTCTTTGTATGAAATAACTTTGCAATCCATGTTCATCTTTTAAGTTTTTTTCTTTAATAAGCGCTTGACAAAAAGCCGATCTTTTCCATGATTCTTTTGGGCATTCATCTCCACCAATATGTATGTATTTGGATGGAAATAAAGCAATCACTTCGTCAAATACATTTTCTAAAAATTGAAAAGTAGTTTCGCTAGGGCAGAACACGTCTTCAAAAACGCCCCAGGTTTGTTGTACTTGTTTTCCTTCAGAAGGGCCGTTCCATGCAGTCTTTGTAGGATATTTGGTGGATTCATTTGGGAAACAACTTAATGCTGGATAAGCAGCAATGGCCGCAGAAGAGTGCCCAGGTAATTCAATTTCGGGTATTACTTCTACAAAACGATCAGTTGCATATTGTACAATTCCCTTGATTTCTTTTTGTGTATAATAACCACTATAGGGAACATTGGTATTACCCGTGCCAGGGTACCTGCCAATGGTAGTGCCATTTCTCGTGGCTCCGATAGTAGTTAATTTAGGATATTTTTTTATTTCAATACGCCATCCTTGGTCTTCCGTTAAATGCCAATGAAACGTATTCATTTTATGGGCTGCAATAAAATCTATGTATTTCTTTATAAAATTGATGGAGAAAAAATGTCTGCCAACATCTAAATGCATGCCTCTGTAGGCAAATCGAGGTTGATCAGCAATTGTTAATTGCGGAATAGTAAGCGCGGCATTTAAGTTTGTTGGGAACAATTGAATCAACGTTTGAATGCCGTAGAAAACGCCTGTTGCATTGTCTCCTCCAATATAAATTTTATCACTTGAAACAGTTAAATGATAAGCACCTGCAACAGGGTGTTCGATTTTATCGTAATTCAATACGATATCACCTTTTTGAACAACTTTTGTTTTTTTTTGTGATTGATCAATCTTTAAACCAAAGCCGTACATTTTTTTTATGTAGTCTTGTAAAAATGCAGCATTTTTTTCTAAGCCAGATCCCCATAAATGAATAACATTTTTTGGTGATATAGTTAATTTGCCTTTTCCAATAATCATGGATGCTGGCTGAGGAATTATTGATATTTCCTGGGCATCCATTGCTTTAAAACTAATTAAGCATAATAACAACAGTACTTTTCTCATATGATTGCTGTGGTTGATTGTGTAGAAGTAATAATGGATTAACAACTAATCCTTGAAATTAAAAAAGATTCCTCGAATGAAGAATCTTTTTTACTTATAAAGCAACAATTTAATTTAATTTACTTTGGTTAATTTAATCAAATTGGTAGACAAATGCATTGAAACAGGCGTGCTTCCAGTATTTACAACTACATCATCCGTTTTCACAAAACCTCTTTCTTTAAGAATGTCTATTTGATCTTGTACAATATCATCTAAGCTTTCTTCCTCTGAATAATAGAAAGCCCTAACTCCCCAGCTTAAGCTCAATTGATTAACCAAAGATTTTTCTTTAGTAAAAATATACAATGGAGCGGAAGGCCTGTAGCTACTTAGCATAAAAGCAGTATAGCCGCTTTGAGTCATACCTATTAATGCACTGGCTTCTACATCTTCTGCAATTTTACATGCATTGTAGCACATCGCATCACTATGAAAAGAAGGAGAATGTGGCTGTGGTTTTAAATCTTCAGAACGATTGTAACGGTATTCTTTTTTTTCTACTTCTGCAATAATCTTTCTCATCGTTTGAACAACCAAGGTAGGGTAGTTGCCAGCAGCTGTTTCTCCACTCAGCATTACCGCATCAGCTCCTTCTAAAACCGCATTGGCAACATCGGTAATTTCGCTTCTATTGGGTTTTACTCTTTCCATCATACTTTCCATCATCTGTGTTGCCACAATTACTGGTTTGGCTCTGTGGATACATTTGCGAATCAATTCTTTTTGTATTAACGGAATTTGTTCTACTGGTAATTCAACACCTAAGTCGCCTCTTGCTACCATAATGCCATCACTTTCTATAATGATGTCGCGAATATTTACCAATGCTTCGGGCTTTTCAATTTTTGCAATAATTTTTGTTTTACTATTCTTTTCATCCAATTTACTTCTAAGAATAACGATGTCTTTAACACTTCTTACAAAGCTTAAAGCCACCCAATCACATTTTTGTTCAATAATAAATTCTAAATCTGCAAGGTCTTTTTCGGTTAATGCAGGTAAGGATATTTTTGTATCAGGCAGGTTGATTCCTTTTTTTGAAGAAAGAATGCCGCCTAAAACAACTTGCACTTTTACGTCACCATTTTTTTCAATTCCACAAACTTTTACTTCCAATTTTCCATCGTCAATCATGATTACATTCCCCATGGTAACATCGCCAGCTAGATTGGGATAGGATACATATATTTTTTCTAGTGTACCTACACATTTTTCGTTGGTAAAGGTGAGGATATCACCCGCTTTAATTTCGAGGGCATTATTGGCTATTTCGCCAACACGTAATTTTGGGCCCTGTAAATCGGCTAGAATAGCTATATTATATGGTTGTGTTTTATTAATATTTCTGATGTGTTCTATAATTGCCAACTTGTCTTCATGGCTTCCATGAGAAAAATTCAATCTAAATACGTTTACACCAGCAATCACTAATTCCAATAATTTATCGTAAGTATCGCAAGCGGGTCCTACTGTTGCAACAATTTTTGTTTTGTGCGCAACATGTTTTACACCTGCTTCTTTATCCATGTTTCTGTGCAAGTATTTATCAATGTGTTTAGACATATTATTTTTTATTATTTATTTACAATTTAGCTGGCAAGAATCTTTGCAATTCTAAACCAGTCTTCTGGTATTTTTTGTTTCGCTTTCACTGCATTGTCTAATGGGGTATAATGCATTTTATTGTTTACAATACCTACCATTACATTGTGTTTGCCATTTATTAAACATTCAACTGCATGAAAACCCATTCTGCTGGCAATCAAACGATCTAAACAGGTAGGCGAGCCTCCTCTTTGAATATGACCTAAGATACAAACTCTTGTATCGGCCGATGGTATTCTTCTTTTGATGATTGCGGCAATTTCATTTCCACCCCCAAATTCATCGCCTTCTGCTACTACAACTAGGTTCACCAATTTTTGTCTTCTTTCTTTCTCTGTAAGCGATTCAATTAAATCTTCGATATCGGTTTTTGTTTCTGGGATTAAGATATTTTCTGCTCCTGTTGCAATGCCACTATGAAGTGCAATATAGCCAGCGTCTCTACCCATTACTTCAACAATAAATAAACGATCATGCGCATCAGCGGTATCCCTGATTTTATCAATTGCTTCAACAGCTGTATTAACGGCAGTATCAAAACCAATGGTAAAGTCACTTCCAGCAATGTCTTTATCGATGGTGCCTGGTAATCCAATACAAGGAATATCAAATTCATTACTGAATTTTTGCGCACCCTTAAAACTTCCATCACCACCAATAATAACCAATCCGTCTATGCCTCGCTTTTTTAAATTCTCATACGCTTTTTTTCTTCCTTCATATTCCAAAAACTCTTTGCTTCTAGCCGTTTTTAAAATAGTGCCTCCTCGTTGAATAATGTTGGCAACAGAGCGGGATTCCATTTTAAAAATATCATCATCAATCATTCCACTATAACCCCTCATTATTCCAAATGCCTCTAATCCATGATAAATTGAAGTTCTAATGACAGCCCTAATGGCTGCATTCATCCCAGGGGCATCGCCTCCAGAAGTTAAAACGCCTATTTTAGATACTTTTTTTGATTTCATTTTATTTCTCAATTCTCGTTCAAATGTAAGGTGTATTTAGCTCATTTTTAATGTGTAAAGCGTACACGGAGTATCAAAAGTAAGGATTTGAAATTGAATAGCCATTGGTATAGGCTAATTGGATTTTTTGTAGCATTGTATTATGAAAATTTTAGTAACAGGTGCAAATGGCTTCTTGGCTCAACATCTTTGCAAATTCTTTGTAAATAAAGGCTTTGAAGTACATGGTACCTATAGAAATAAATCAGTTTTACAAGTAAATACCCCCATTCATTATCATTTACTAGAACTAACGGATGTTAGCTTAGTTGAAACTTTATTGTATGCTGTTAAACCTGAAATTATCATTCATGCGGCAGCAATGAGTAAGCCTGATGAATGCAATAATGATCAAGATGCTTGTATAAAAAACAATGTAGAAGTAACCAAGTATTTAGTGGACGCATCCAAATTATTGAATGCTCATTTTATTTATTTATCCACCGATTTTATTTTTGGTGAAAATGGACCGCACTCGGAAAATGATTTTCCTGATCCATTGAATTTCTACGGAACCAGTAAATTGTTGGCAGAAAAGTTAATAAAATCTTCATCTACACAATATGCAATAGTTAGACCAGTATTTATTTATGGACCCACTTGGAATGGTATGCGCTCTAGCTTTGTTCAATGGGTAGCAGAAAAATTAAAAACAGGTACTAAGATTAAAATAGTGAACGATCAGTTCCGAACACCAACATATGTAGAAGATATTTGTAAAGGAATAGAGCAAATAATCGTTTGTCAGAAAACAGGAGCATATCATTTAGCTGGAAGCGAAATTTATACACCATATCAGATGGCTATAAAAGTTGCAAAATTGTTGGGATTAGATGAATCCTTGATTGAAGCAGTAAACAGTGCTAGTTTTCCAGAGCCAGTTATAAGAGCAAAAAAGTCTGGATTGAAAATAGATAAAGCAATCAAAGAACTTAATTACAAACCCCTTTCTTTTGAAGAAGGGATTCGTAAAAGCTTTAATATTTGTTAGTTTATTTCAATTGAAGAAATACTTCTGCCATCATACATCTTGCACTGCCGCCACCATTGGTTTCAATAGTTGTAATATCTGAATGTAAAATTTGATTATACAATTCTATCTGACTGATTTGGTCTTTATTTAAAGAATGAAAAGCTTGCGAGGACATTACTAAGAAAAGCTTGCCTTCTTTATTATGTACTTGTAACATATTGCCTGCGAACTGATTCATTTGATCGAATTCAATTTCGATGATTGCTTTTCCGGAAGCAGTAATCGCATTAATTACTAACTGTCGCTCATTTAAATCTTTTATTGATGCTAAGCAAATAACTACATATTTGTCAGCAACGCACATCATTACATTGGTATGATATATTGGCTGATTGCCAGCATCGAAAGCCCAGAAATAAACAGGCTTGTAATTCAATTGATTGCAAAAGTCGTTTAAAACGGTTAAATCTGTTCTAGGAGATAAGCATGCATAAGCTATATGGTGATCTCTATCTAATACCATACTTCCGGTTCCTTCTAAAAAAAGATTGGACTGCTCATAATGGGTTAAATCGATGTTGTTTCTAATGATGAATTTTTCATCTATGGCTTTTAAAACAGTTTCTTTTCGTTCAAGTCTTCTATTATGAGCAAACATTGGATACAAACAAATGGTACCATCTGTGTGAAATGAGATCCAATTGTTAGGAAATATCGAATCTGGTGTATGTGGGTCTGGTGTATCGTTTACAACGGTTACATCAATGCCATTTAGGGTAAGCACTTTAATGAATTGATTAAACTCTTCGGCTGCTTTATCCTGTGCCAATAAATCTTTGGAATTAACCTGAAAGCTATTGTTAACAGCTGTTTCAGCATTAAAGTCGAATCGAACCGGTCTAATCATTAATAAATGAGCACTATGTTGCATACATGTATTTTATTGTTCAATAGATGATCTCCACAAAGGCATACTCATACAATGAAATCCGCCTCTGGCTCTAGAGAGCTCAGCGGAAGGCATTAAAATAAAAGTATCTTTTATGGAATCTACAGTAATGGTTCCTGCTTCTAGTTGTTGCAGCAAATCTTTAACATCAATAATGGTAAAGCCTGATTGTCTAAATGCTTCTGTTGTTTTATCATTTCTATCATATCCCAATACAACACCTTCTTTTAATGCCAATAAATTACAAGAGTCAGTCCATTGTTCCCTTGCACTGTAAGGGAATTCATTGTTGCCTGAGAAGATGAATTTCACTTCATTTTCACAATTCAAATCGTTTTTGCTAATGTCTACTAATAGGTCTTCCAAACTCTCAAATGAGATTGGGTGCTCGGGGCTTTTACGGTGAAATTGTAAAATTTTTATTTTCTCTTCTTTTTTTATTTCTAGAATCCTTTCAACAGCATTTTCATCTTCATGCTTAACTGCTTTTCTAGAAAAATTACCCAACATAACCCATACATCTCTTTTTACTTGAGTAAAAACAGTATCAATATGCATATAATCCCTTTTTTTCGGAATTTTTACAATGGTTACTTTGTCCATTAAGCCCATCTGAAAAATTGTATTGGTTATTTTCACAGCTGCTTCGGATGAAGTTCTTTCACTAACACCTACTAATAAGTGATTGTTGCTAACAACCATAATGTCTCCACCTTCTAAAGTGATTTTTTTATCATCATCTTCTTTTGGTAATAAAAAATGATGATTGGTATCTGATAACTCAATGATATTGTCTCTGTAGTTTTCAAACAATTGGTGATTGAAGAAAATATACCTTGCCAATAAGGCTTCTCTAGTTCTTGCCTTTTTTGCCGGTTTGTTTAATAAAATATGGTCTTTAATGGTAATGCCAATATCTCTTGTGAAAATAAAATTGGGAATAGGAGGGAATAAAAGTTGTTTTTCATTGGAAGCTCCTGAGATAAAAGTTTTGGCCAAATCAGTAGAATTGTAATTCATCAATGTTTTCTGTAATTGATAAGAACATCCTTCAATGGCACATACAGATGCAACCAATTTAGATTTGGTGTTTTGATCGGTTAATATTTCTGCTAATAACCATTGAAGTTCTATTACTTTATCAGACTTAAAGAAATCTTTTTCTTCTGGCTTGTAAAAATTTCTATTTGCAGCTGTATCATCAATAGCTGCTAATTTGCCTTTTATCTTATCGGGATCTAAAAAGTACAATAAAATTTTGGTGTAGTAGTCGTATTCGTTTTTGCGAATGGTGTCTAAGTGAACGATGTCTTCAAAAAGCCAGTCCTGCGCTTTCGATGGAACCACTTTGCCCAACCCGCTATCAGGGCTATGAACAAGTAACCTTTTTAAAGTGCCAATTTCTGAAGTAACTGATATTTTCATGGAATTAAGTTGTTAAGTTATTAGTTGCTTAATAACGATGTTATCCAATGTACATGTTAAGCAACTTTTATAAAGAATTGATCAAATAAACCTGCATTCATCTATTACTGTATGAATAAATTTAGATGATAAAAAAAGAAGAAAATTGATTAAGTATTCAATGATCGGGCATAGAATTCAATCCGCGATACATCCATGCGAAATGTGCCGTTAAAAATGATATGGTAGAACAATGATTCACGGTATGGATTGCAAATTACGGTTTTATTTTAAATGGCAAATATCCATTCAAAGTTCCAAAAGAATCAATTGGTTTAAATCGAACAAACATTTCTTCACTGTACCAATTTTCTTTTTTGGTTTTAACCACCACTTCAGCATGGTCTTTCATTTGGTATGCAAATGCCCTCATTGCTTCTTTATTGGTCCAAATGCTAAATGTAGCTTGTTTGATCCAAGGAATTTCTCCTATACCAATTGATGTAATAAAGCCATCTGAACCAGCCATTTTTGCAGCAATTGCATCTACATGACTCCAAAACCGATGCAACTTTTGAATTCTAATAGTTGCCCTTGTTAATACACAAATGGGGCCTGAATAGTCAGTTTGTTTGGCTAATTTACCAAAAGGCTGTTTCCCGTCCCATAATCCATGGCCTTCAATTGGTTCTAATAAAATAGTCCATTGCTCACACCTAAAGCATTTCCACCAGAATGTTAAAAAAGCGGGTGTTTCTTGAAAATCTTTTTTCTCATGTACCAGTAAAACGGCCCATTGCCTCCAATCTGGTGTTTTATCGAAACTTCCATTTTTACCTGTACCCATTAATTTCCAAAATGAAATATTTGGATTAATCCAGAGCGGCAATCTAAATACTGCCATAGATAAAAAGCCAACCCATCCCATAAATCGTGGATACCTTACTATAATGATGCTGGTCATATAATTCGAAAATAGGTACTTAATAAACAATAAATCAACTAATTTTCAATTATGAAATGCTTAATTACAAATATTGCTCAATTGATTAACACCAGAACCAGTGTTAAACTGCTGCGTGGAAAAGATTTAGCAGAACTTCCAGTAATAGATGACGCTTTTTTAGCACTCGAAAATGGAATAATTAAAGACTTTGGCAGGATGGACCAGATAAGCAATATCAAAGATGATTTATATGCAAATTTTGATATTGTAGATGCGCAAAGGGCAACTATTTTACCAACTTGGTGCGATAGTCATACTCATCTGGTTTTTGCAGCAAGTAGGGAAGATGAATTTGTTGATAAAATTAAAGGGTTAACCTATGCTGAAATTGCTGCAAAAGGTGGCGGTATACTCAACTCTGCTAAAAAAATCGCAAATACTACTGAAGAGGAATTATTTGAATTAGCAAAGAATCGGGTTTATGCGCTTATGCAACTAGGTACTGGAGCTATTGAAATAAAGAGCGGGTATGGTTTAGATACCGAAAATGAATTGAAAATGCTTAGGGTCATAAAAAAACTAAAAGCCTATTCGCCTATACCAATCAAAGCAAGTTTTTTAGGAGCACATACTTATCCAATAGCTTTTAAAGACAATCACGAAGGCTATATTCAACTCATCATTAATGAGATGTTGCCTGCTATTGCTAATGAACAATTAGCCGATTATATTGATGTTTTTTGTGAAGAGGGATTTTTTAGTGTTGAAGAAACGGAGCGGATTTGTAATGCCGGCAAACAATATGGGCTCATTCCTAAAATTCATGCCAACCAATTACATGCTTCAGGAGGGGTAGAATTAGGGGTGAAACTAGGTGCTTTGTCTGTAGATCATTTAGAAACAATGGATGATGCGGCCATTCAAGCATTGTCCGGTTCTGAAACAATTGGAACACTATTGCCAACAGCTGCATTTTTTTTAAGAATGCCATTTCAACCAGCCAGGCAATTAATTGATGCAAATGCAGCGTTGGCAATTGCTTCTGATTTTAACCCAGGATCTAGTCCGAGCGGAAACATGAATTTTGTAGTAAGTATCAGTTGTATTCAAATGAAAATGCTACCAGCCGAAGCCATAAATGCTGCTTCGATTAATGGAGCGTATGCAATGGGAGTTGGGGATGAGTTGGGTAGCATTACAGTTGGGAAGAAGGCAAATCTAATTTTCACAAAACCAATTCCTTCCATCAATTATTTACCTTATGCATTTGGATCTAATTTGATTGATAAAGTAATGATTAATGGTGTTTTTATTTGAGTATATTTAACAAGCGATTGAAAATAAATGCTATGAACTATTTTAAATTTTACAATAAAGAAGATGTTCTATCTGTTACCCGTATTCGCCGGTTCGAAACAAAATTGGGAGAACGTATTCAGGTGATCAAGCATGCCGATCAATTAAATGATGCTTTAAGTCAATCATCTGCAAAATATATACTGCTTGGTATACCAGAAGATATTGGGGTAAAAGCCAATGGAGGAATTGGAGGAACCGATTCTGCATGGGTAGCTTTCTTACATGCTTTTTTAAATATACAAAGTAACGATTTTTTAGAAGGAGGTGAAATTTTGTTACTAGGGCATTTTGATTTTTCAAGTATAGAAAAAATCATTCAACAAAATGCACACAATGAAGAAGAGCGGATAGATGCATATCGTCATGCTGTGAATACCATAGATGATGCTGTTGAACAAATGATTCATATCATTACCCAAAACAATAAAATTCCTATAGTAATCGGTGGAGGACACAATAATTCTTATCCATGCATTAAAGGGGCTGCCAAGGGATATTATAAAGCAGGGCTGATTCCGATTGCACAAATCAATGCCATTAATTTAGATGCTCATGCCGATTTTCGTCCGATGGAGGGGCGGCATAGCGGCAATGGTTTTAGTTATGCAGAAGCAGATGGATATTTAGAAAAATATTGTGTAGTTGGAATTCATGAAAATTATTTACCACAGAATGTTTGGATGGATATTGTGAATAATCCATTTGTAGATTGTATTACATTCGAAGACATTTTTGTACACGAAAAACGAACTTTTTTGCAAGCGGTAGCGCATGCTACTGATTTTACTGATGATACATTCTGTGGCATAGAGATCGATATTGATTGTATCGAAAATGCTTTGAGCAGTGCGCAATCTCCGGTAGGAATAGCTCCAATCCATGCAAGGCAGTTTGTTAATTTTGCCGCAGCTGATACAAAAGCAGCTTATTTGCATATTTCAGAAGGTGCTGTACAATTGGCCGATGGCCGTGTAGACGGCGCTACAGGCAAGCTTATCAGTTATTTGGTTTCAGATTTTGTGAAAGGCAGAATGATTAATTAACATTTTCTTTTGAGTATTATTTTTTTAAGAAATTGCTTCGATGTACCTTTGCATCCGAAAGAGCAATATAGTTGATATCATCTCATAGGTAGAAAGGAACGCCATACTTCATTACGATTGAAAGATTACTCCTGCCGGCTCTAATAATTGTAAATTTAAAATAGAAATAAATGAAAGGCGAAATTATGCCCGCTATCGTAAAAATTGATAGGGCACACTTAGAAGAATTAATGTACGAAGTAAAAGAAACTTTGGCAACAGATTTGTTGAATACAAATCGTC
>Ga0164292_10004228_pt1 | contig 11671 bp, 10 predicted proteins | sample GEODES117metaG_FD_111486 | JGI IMG/M metagenome (GOLD analysis project Ga0164292, IMG submission 111486) | Eutrophic lake water microbial communities from Lake Mendota, Wisconsin, USA - GEODES117 metaG | ecosystem: Environmental > Aquatic > Freshwater > Lake | place: USA: Lake Mendota... | reverse complement strand
AGGTCGTACTGCAGAGGGTTCATGTCTTGAGCTTCGTCAACGAAGAGGTGTCGAAAACGCCAACGCACCACATCGGCATATGCCGAATCCGCTTGCATGTCATCGACCACACGCGTGATGAGATCGTCGAGATCGACGACGTGTCGCCGCTTCTTGACGGTCTCATAGCGCTTGTATAACTCTGCAATTTCTGCGGGAGGAGTTGTGGTGTGACGTTGTTCGCGCTTGACCGCTTGCACGTATCCCTGCGGCGGGATGCGCCGTGCGTGGGCCCAGTCAATTTCAAGGAGTAGGTCACGAGGCCGTTTTCCCAGCGGGTGTTGGTCTGCGGCCGCCACCGCTAGCGCAATGCGATTGTGGACAATGTTGGGCATGGGCTGGCCCAGATCAGCAAGCCTTTGGCGCATGAGTGACAGCGCGACGGCGTGGAAGGTGCCAACGACGGGCGTGCCTGTGTCGTGTTTGTTGATGCCGAGTGCGCCGAGGCGGCGACGCATTTCTCCCGCCGCCTCCCGCGTGAACGTGATGGCGAGCACATGTTGTGCGCGAGCCGTGCCGGTGAGCACGCGGTGTGCGATGCGATGGGTGAGTACCCGAGTCTTTCCCGAACCAGCGCCAGCGCGCACAATTGTCGCAGTGGCTGGACACATCACCGCCTGACGCTGGCGCTCGTCGAGCCCATCAAGGAGGTGGTCCGGATTCACGGCCTCACGCTAGGCGGTGGGTGTTCGGGGTCGCACATTACGATGACGTCTGTGCCGTACTCGCCCAAGTCCTTGAACGAAGGCGAGCGCATCATTCTCGATCTGCATCCACATTGGTGGGATTTTGTACCGCCATCGGCGTTTGGCGTGGCGGGGGTCGTGTTTGGCTTTTTGAGTTCAGACATTGCTCCCGACGATGCCAATGACTTTATGAAGTTGCTGGAATGGATTGCGGTTCGCGCCTCGTGGTTGCTTGCTGTTGTCAGCCTCGCTTGGCTCATCAAGTCGGCGCTGCAGTGGAGCCGCACGCATTTTGTTGTTACCAATCATCGTGTGATCTACCGTGAGGGTCTGATTGCGCGGACCGGCGTGGAGATCCCTATTCGGCGTGTCAACAACGTCAACTTTCATCAGTCGATGTTCGAGCGCCTGGTCGGTGCTGGTGACTTGCTGATTGAGTCGGGTGGCGAGGATGGGCAGTCACGATTCGCCAACATTCGCGATCCTGAGCAAGTGCAGAACGTTATTCAGCGCACGTTGATGGAATATGAACGGGGAATGGAGTAGCCGATGCCCCAGACCACCTTTACTTCTTCTGACCAACGGACGATCACGCTCGAATACGACACGTTCGGGGACCCCGAACATCCCACGCTGCTGTTGATCATGGGCTACACCGCGCAGATGGTGCAGTGGGAAGAAGACTTCTGTCGCCTATTCGTCGAGCATGACTTTCACGTTGTGCGGTTCGACAATCGTGACTGCGGATTGTCGACCCGCCTTGACGGTGTCGCCGTAGATGTCGACAAGGTGATCACCGCCGCATTGCTCGAAGAGCCGGTGCCGCCCGTGCCGTACACGTTGTCCGATATGGCCAACGATGCGCGTTGTCTACTTGATCACCTCGGTATTGATGCGGCACACGTGTTGGGTGCATCCATGGGGGGCATGATCGCCCAGACCATGGCGATCGACCATCCGTCGCGCGTGCGCAGCCTGATTTCGGTGATGTCGCAACCGGGTGATCCCGCCGTCGGTCAACCAGAGCCCGAGGCGGCTTCGATTCTGATTACACCGCCGCCGGCCGATCGCGAGGGGTATATCGACTACTCGGTGAATTGGCAGTACTGGCAGTCGAAGAAATATCGCAGCGACGAAATCTCGCGCCGGAATGCGGCTCGCGACTTTGATCGCGCGTACTACCCAGAAGGCGGACCACGACAATTGGCCGCCATCTATGCCAGCGGCTCGCGAGTGGAGCAGCTGGCTGCGATGACGATCCCCACACTTGTTGTGCATGGATGGGACGACACACTCATTACGCCGTCGGGTGGTCAGCGCACCGCCGAGGTAATTCCTGGTTCGCGACTCGTCATGGTGGACGACATGGGGCACGATCTTCCGCGGCCGTTGTGGCCTGCATTCATCGCGGAGGTCGTGGCGCACATGCGAGCGGCGTCGTGACGTCAGGTCCACTCACCGGTATCCGCATCATCGAACTAGCGGGCATCGGCCCGGGGCCATTTGCGGGGATGATGCTGGCCGACATGGGTGCCACAGTCATTCGCGTCGAACGAAGCCAGGCCGTTCGTGGCCCTGCTCCCGATACACCGCATTGGGACGTGATGTTGCGGGGTCGCCGCAATATTGCAATTGATCTGAAGCAACAGAGCGGTGTCGAAACACTCTTGCGACTGATTGAAGGCGCCGATGGGCTGATTGAGGGGTTTCGGCCCGGCGTCATGGAGCGCCTCGGCGTTGGGCCCGACGTGTGTCTTGCACGCAATCCGCGACTGGTCTTTGGCCGCATGACGGGGTGGGGTCAAGATGGCCCGCTTGCCAGCGCGGCCGGACACGACATCAACTACATCGCTCTTGCCGGTGCGCTGGCGCACTTCGCCCGAGCGGGCGAGGCGCCTGTTCCGCCGCTCAACATGGTGGGCGATTTTGGCGGTGGCGGCATGCTGCTTGCCTTCGGCGTGGTGTGCGCGCTGCTCGAGGCACGAATTGGTGGCAAGGGACAGGTAGTCGACGCAGCAATGGTCGACGGTACGGCCGTGTTGATGTCGATGTTCTGGGCGTTCAAGAACGTCGGCATGTTCAACGAGCGCGCGCCCGGTACCAACCTGTTGGACACCGGCGCCCACTTCTACGACGTCTTTGCATGCGCCGACGGCAGGTATGTCTCGATCGGCGCAATTGAACCGCAGTTCTATGCACTCTTGCTATCGATTACCGGCCTCGACGCCGACGAGGAGTTTGCTCAGCAAATGGACGCTTCGCGTTGGCCACGCCTAAAGGAGCGACTCGCCGAGATCATGCGCACCAAGACGAGCGCCGAGTGGTGCGCACTTATGGAAGGCACCGACGTCTGTTTTGCGCCCGTGTTGACGATGTCGGAGGCGGCGCGCCATCCGCACAACATCGCCCGCTCGACGTTTGTCGAACTCGACGGCGTGGTGCAGCCCGCGCCGGCGCCGCGCTTTTCGCGCACTGCGCCGGCAATCTCGCAGCCTCCCGCTCACCCTGGCCAGCACACGCGCGAAGTATTGCGTGACGCCGGATTTACCGACGACGAGGTGGCGTCCTTGATCGACCATGGCGTGGTAGCCGACGCATGAGCACGTTGGTTGCCTTTCACGCTCATCCCGATGACGAAAGCCTGATCATGGGAGGCACGCTCGCACGTGCATCAGCCGAGGGGCATCGCGTGGTCGTTGTCGTGGCCACCAATGGCGATCACGGCGAGAAGCCTGCCGACTTATTGGGCGGCGAAACGCTGATGGATCGTCGCCGTGCTGAAACGCAGCGTTCGTGCGACGCACTCGGTGTGCATCGGTTGGCGTGGCTCGGCTATGCCGACAGCGGTATGAACGGTTGGGAGCAAAACGCTCATCCCGATGCGTTTATCAACGCCGACGTCGAGGCGGCCGCTGGCGCATTGGCCGACATCTTGCGCGAAGAACAAGCGGACGTGTTTGTTACCTACGACTGGCATGGCAACTACGGCCACCCCGACCATCTGCAGGTGCACAAGGTAGGGCATCGCGCCGCACAGATATCAGGAGTTGCGAACGTGTTTGAAGTAACAATGAACCGCGATCACTTTCGCCGGCTCATGAATTTGGCTGCCGAACACCCCGAGCTGGTGTCGGGCAACGAGGGATTCACCGACTTCAATCCCGACTCGCCGGCCGACGACGGCAATCCGATGGGCGAGCCCGAGGCGGTCATCAGCCATCGTGTGGACGTCACGGCATTCAGCAGCCAGAAACTTGCAGCAATCGCGGCGCATGCCAGCCAAATCAGCGACACGTCGTACTTCACGTCGATGGATCCGACGATCTTCGACATGGCTTTCGGCACTGAGTGGTTCATCAAGGTCGGCGAGTCCGGCCCGCCACGCGACGCGTGGCTGTTTTCGTGACGCGACTCTGGCTCGTGCGCCACGGACGTGCGGCGGCCGGCTGGAACGTGGACCCCGATCCCGACCTCGACGAGGTGGGTCATGAGCAGGCTGCCCGCGTAGCCGACCGATTGGCCATTGAAGCAGGTCGCGTGGACATCCTGACGAGTCCGCTGGTGCGCTGTCGGAGCACGGCGAGCGCAATTGCCACACGTATTGGCGTGGAGCCAATGGTGTGTCAGCAAGTCGCTGAGATTCCCTCCCCAGCGGGCATAGCAATGGCCGATCGGATGGAGTGGTTGCGCGCAGCGATGATGGGCACCTGGTCGGAATTGGGCACACAGTATGTGAACTACAGGGATGGGGTGGTGCGCTTCCTTCAGCAATGCACGACCGATGTCATTGTGGTCACCCATTTCGTCGCAATCAATGCAGTGATTGGCGCCATCACAGGCAACGATCATCTGATGGTCAGTCGACTCGATAATTGTTCGGTCACCATTCTCGAACGCAACGATGATGGATCGCTCGTGCTTATCGCGGGTGGCGACGAGGCCGACACAGTGATTCGTTAGACGTCCATTTGGGCCACAACGAGTAGATTGGTCAACTGTGAGTGCGTCAACACTGATCAACCTGCACGACAATTGGGCCTGGGTCATGATTGTGGGCAACGCGCTCGCCGGTATCTGGGCGCTTGCCGCGCACAAAGTGGGTGCGTTGCGCAGTCGCGCCCTGTGGTGGTTCACCGGGGTAGCGCAATTCAGTGTGTTTGTTCAGGTGATTCTTGGTGTGGTTATGGTGAACCGGAACAAGCTCGAGTTTCCACAGTTCCACGCGTTCTACGGGTTTGTGGCAATCATCGCGATCGCCATCATCTACTCGTACCGTGCGCAACTCAAGAGCAGGGTGTACCTGCTGTATGGCTTTGGCGGACTCTTCTTGATGGGCCTTGGTATCCGAGCAATGCTCGTGGGCCAAAGCTAGACGAGCTGTCGCTCCAAGTCGTCGAGCGACGCCACGAGCTGGTTGGGGAGCCGCTCGCCGAACATCGCGAAGTGATCGCGAATCTGGGGCACTGCTGCTCGCCATCCCTCTACGTCAATCGACAGCAATTCGTGGAGGTCTGCCGCGTCGACGTTGAGGCCGTTGCGATCCAGAGCGTCCTCGGTGGGGAGCAGGCCAATCGGCGTTTCGTGCGCGCCGGCCGCGCCATCGATGCGCTCGAACACCCACTTCAGCACGCGGCTATTCTCACCGAATCCCGGCCACAAGAAACGACCGTTTTCGTCGCGGCGGAACCAGTTGACGAAGAAGATTTTCGGAAGTTTTGATGTATCGGCCGACGTGCCGATCTTCAGCCAATGGTTGAAGTAGTCGGCCATGTTGTATCCGCAGAACGGCAACATCGCCATCGGGTCAAAGCGCAACGTGCCCACCTGGCCGGTTGCAGCGGCGGTGGTTTCCGACGCCATGATCGAGCCAAGGAAGACGCCATGGTTCCAGTCGTAGGCCTCGGTCACGAGTGGCACTGTGGTGCGGCGACGACCACCGAAGAGGATCGCCGAGATTGGCACACCGCGGGGGTCTTGCCATTCGGGGGCGATAGACGGGCACTGCGCGGCGGGCACGGTAAACCGCGCATTGGGATGCGCGGCGGGCGTGTCTGACTCGGGCGTCCACGGCTGGTTTCGCCAGTCGGTGACGCGCGCCGGCTTGGACTCGGTCATGCCTTCCCACCACACGTCGCCATCGTCGGTCAACGCCGTGTTAGTAAAGATGCAGTTGCCGTGGAGCGTGTGCATGGCGTTGGGATTGGTATCGAAGCCCGTGTTGGGCGCGACGCCGAAGAAGCCCGCCTCGGGGTTAATGGCATACAGCTGGCCGTCGGGGCCGAACTTCATCCAGCAGATGTCGTCGCCGATGGTCTCGGCCTTCCAGCCGGGAATCGTGGGGACAAGCATGGCGAGATTGGTTTTGCCGCACGCCGAGGGGAACGCCGCGGCGATGTACTTGTGGCGACCCTCTGGGTTGGTGAGCTTCAGGATCAGCATGTGTTCGGCCATCCAGCCGTCGTCACGTGCCATGACGCTGGCGATTCGCAGTGCGAAGCACTTCTTGCCGAGCAACGCATTACCGCCGTAGCCCGAGCCGTAACTCCAAATTTCACGGGTTTCGGGGAAGTGCACGATGTACTTATTGTCGGGATTGCACGGCCATGACGAATCCTGTTGACCGGGCGCTAACGGTGCGCCAACTGAGTGCACACAGGGCACCCACTGACCGTCGCCGAGCACATCGAGTGCGCCCTGGCCCATGCGCGTCATGATGCGCATGCTGACCGCAACGTAGGCGCTGTCGGTGAGCTGCACACCAATGTGGGCAATTGGTGAGCCGAGTGGCCCCATTGAAAAGGGCACCACATACATCATGCGACCGCGCATGGCGCCCGCATACAGACGCTTGAGCTCGGCGCGCATCTCGCTCGGTTCGCGCCAGTTATTGTTCGGGCCGGCATCAGCCTCATTGCGCGAACAAATGAAGGTGCGGTCTTCCACGCGGGCCACGTCGCCCGGATCGGAATGCGCCCAATAGGAGTTCGGTCGCTTGGCATCGTCGAGTTTGGTAAAGGTGCCGGCCTGGACGAGGTCGTCACACAAATCGTCGTATTCCTGTTGACTGCCGTCACACCAGTACACGTCGTCGGGTTGCAGGATCTCGGCCCATTCGGCCACCCAGCGCTTGAGTGCTTCGTTTTTCGATTTACCGCTCATGTCAGCTCCCTGGAGTTTCCATGTCGCGCTCTGATCCGAGGCGCAACTTCGTTGCCTGACCCGTGCCATTGAGATCAAACACCACGCGTTGACCCTGGCGCAGCATGCGGAAGATGGATCCGTCAAGAGCGCCGATTGCGATTTCGTAGTCCCGAAGGTCGGTATCGCACATGATGACACCGTCGCCTGTGGCCGGATCGTAGGCCTTCACCACTCCCTGCATGACTTCCTCCGTTTCGGGGAACACGGATCCCCATTACTCGCAAAAAGTTACCAGTCGCCGTGCGGAGGGGGTCTATCCATTTGGCACCATCTAGGCCAACGATGAGGGTTATCGCCGCGCACGATAGTGCTCGATTTGCGCGGTTCTGTACGATTTGTCAATGCCTCGCTTGGAGCGCTTTGAAGCCGAGTCCCTGCGGCGTTCGGTGGTCACATTCCGTGACACATTGAAAAAACATCAGGAGGGCATCAACCGCCTCAACGTGTACCCCGTGCCTGACGGGGACACGGGTACCAACATGTCCCGCACGCTGGATGCCGTTGTCGCCGAACTCGAAAAAGCAGAAGCGGACATGGGTCCGACCTGTGCCGCAATTAGCCACGGGTCGCTCATGGGCGCGCGTGGCAACAGCGGCGTGATCCTGAGTCAAGTACTGCGCGGGTTGTCGTCGGCACTCAAAGAGGTGCCGGTTGCCACACCCGAACAAGTTGCGAATGCGCTTCGTGAGGCGAGCGTTGCGGCATATTCGGCAGTGCTGAAGCCCGTCGAGGGCACCATTCTCACCGTCGTGCGCGAGACAGCCGAAGCCGCGGTGAGTGCTGCTGGCAATGGCGTTGCACTTGCTGACACGCTGCGTCGCGCACGTGAAGCCGGACGCGATGCTCTTGCGCGTACGCCAGAGATGCTGCCTGTGCTGAAAGACGCGGGCGTGGTAGATGCAGGGGGAGCGGGCTTCCTGCTGTTTATGGATTCGCTCCTGCATGTCGTTGACGATGAGCCACTGCCCGAGCCAACCGTGGTGGCCGGTCCAACGAGTGAGCAGCTGGATGCCGTGATGGCACGTGGGGCAGGCGACGACGTTGTCGACGTCAGTGAACTGCGCTACGAGGTGATGTTCTTACTCAATCTCGACGATGCCAAGCAGCGTGACTTCATGGAGGCATGGGGAGCCATCGGTGATTCGATCGTGGTGGTGGGCGGCGACGGGCTGTTCAACTGTCACGTGCACACCAACGACATCGGCGCCGCTATTGAGGCGCCGCTCACGCTCGGTGGGCGCCCGTTCAACATTCGCGTCACCGACCTCTTTGAGGAAGTGGCCGAAGAGCACGCGCAACGCGAGGCCGAAATGACGAAAGGTGCTGCGCCTCGCCAGAGCGCCGTGGCGTTATTGCCGGCGGTCAATTGTGCGGTCATCGCCGTGTGCAGCGGTGACGGACTCGCCGAACTTTTTGGACAGCTGGGCGTGCAGGGTGTGGTTACCGGGGGCCAGACAATGAATCCGTCAACTGCAGAATTGTTGGACGCTGTTGAGCACATGAACGCGCAGAACGTTGTGATTTTGCCCAACAACAAAAACATCATTCCCGTGGCGAATCAGATCGATGGATTGACGTCGAAGACGGTGCGCGTGGTGCCCACGTGTTCGATGCCCGAGGGGCTTGCAGCGCTCGTGTTCTATGACCCCGAGGCGACTGCGGAGACGAACGCAGAGTCGATGGCAAGTGCTGCCGAAGCGGTGGCGACGGGCGAGGTGACCCAGGCAGTGCGTTCTACGACCACTGCCGCAGGCATGGTGAACGAAGGCGACTGGATCGGGTTGGTGCGCGGCGATGGGGTCGTGGCAATCGGCGGCACGGCCGTGGCGGCAGCTACGACGCTGTTGAGCACATTGCTTACGAGTGATCGAGAACTGCTCACCGTGATTGCTGGCGACGGTGCATCCGCCCGCATGGTGGAAGAAGTCGTTGCCTACGTGAAGGATCACTTCGCCGGTGTCGATGTCGAGGTGCATCAGGGCGGACAGCCGTTGTATCCCTTCCTGTTCGGAGTGGAATAGCCATCGCCAAGCCGGAGACGCCGTCGAGCGATGCGCCGCTCACGCTGCGCGACCTCGCGGCAATCGATGTCACCGTCTTGAAGGGGGTGGGCGACAAGCGCCGGGAAGCCCTTCGTGACTACGGGGTGGACTCGGTGCTCGACCTGCTCACGACCTATCCCCGCCGATGGGTGGACCGCACCGCGGAGGCCCGCGTGCGCGATTTGGTGGAAGGCCAAGAAGCGCTCGTGCTCGTGCGCGTGGATGCGGTGAACGCGCGCCCCATGCGCAACCGACGAACCATGGTGACTCTTCGAGTGAGTGATGACTCGGGGCGGTTGTCGGCGGTGTTCTTTAATCAGCCATGGCGAGCAAAGCAGCTCCATGAGGGAATGACCGTGGCGATGTTTGGTAAGGCTGAGTCATTTCGAGGGTCGTTGCAGATGACGAATCCAATCGTTGATCTGATCGGCGACCGCACGGGTCGCATCGTGCCGATCTATCCGCAAAGCGAAAAGGTCAATATTTCTACCTGGGAGTTGGCCGGCTGGATCGAAAACGCGCTCGACCGTTGCACACCACGTGGCATTCTCGATCCTGTTCCGAAAGACGTACTCTCGCGCGTCGCACTACTCGGGCGTCATGAAGCAATGCGCGCGATTCATTTGCCCGACACGATTGCCACCAAGGATGCGGCGCGAACGCGACTGGCCTTCGACGAACTGTTGCGGGTACAACTCGTGCTGGTGGCGCGCAAGATGTCGTTCGAGTCGCGCTTTACCGGTATTCGTCACGTGGTCGATGGCGCACTTGTGCCACGGTTCCGCGATGCGTTGCCGTTTCCGCTTACCGGAGCACAGGAGCGGGTCATCGGCGAGATCTTTCGCGATCTCGCAGGCAACGCGCCGATGCATCGCCTGCTGCAGGGCGACGTGGGCAGCGGCAAGACGGTCGTCGCCGTAGCCACCATGTTGGCCGCCGTACAGGGGCGCCATCAGGGGGCGCTGATGGCGCCTACCGAGGTACTTGCCGAACAACACTTCGCGGGCATCTCGCGGCTGTTGCAGGGTCTGCTCGTCCCCGATCCCGACAACCTTTTCGGCGACCGCCCGCTGCGCGTGGAACTGTTGACTTCCAGTGTGACGGGCGAGCGCCGGCGCGAGATTCTCGCCGGCATCGCCGATGGGTCAGTCGACATCGTGATCGGCACGCACGCTCTGATCCAGGAGTCGGTCTCGTTCGCCTCGCTTGGTGTCGTGGTCATCGACGAGCAGCACCGCTTTGGTGTCGAGCAGCGCGCCGCGCTTCGGGAGAAGGGCGCCGAAGGTGGCACTCCCGACGTATTGGTAATGACCGCCACGCCTATTCCGCGAACGGCGGCGATGACGATTTACGGCGACCTCGACGTGAGCGTGCTCGATGAGTTGCCGCCTGGCCGCACGCCGATTGTGACGCAGTGGGCTGCCGGTCCTCTTGCCGAGGAGGCCATGTGGCAAAGCGTGCGCGAGGCCGTCGCCAATGGTCAGCAGGCCTATGTGGTGTGCCCAACAATCGAGGAAAGTGACAAGCTCGAAGTTGCCGCCGCCGAGCGCACGTTTGTGGAACTTGGCCACGGGCAACTGGCTGGCCTGCGGCTCGGACTCCTGCACGGGCGCATGTCGTCGGCCGATAAGGATGCGGTGATGTCTGCGTTCCGCTCGCGCGAAACAGACGTGCTCGTGGCGACGACGGTGATCGAGGTGGGTGTTGACGTGCCGAATGCAACGGTGATGGTGGTGCTGGATGCCGACCGATTCGGTATCGCCCAGCTGCATCAGTTGCGGGGACGTGTGGGTCGTGGGTCGATCGCTTCGCAGTGTTGGCTCCAGACGAAGGACGCTGATGCGCCCTCGCCGCGCGTGGAGGCGCTCGTGGCATCCACCGATGGGTTTGTTCTGGCCGAGGTCGACCTCGAGTTACGTGGCGAGGGCACACTCATGAACACGGCCCAGAAGGGCCGCAGTGACTTGAGCTTGGCCTCGTTGCGCACGGATCGGGATCTCATCGAGCATGCGCGACAGGCCGCGTTCGACATCGTCGGCAACGACCCGCATCTGAGTCACGCCCACGCGCTGCGCGATGAACTCGAGTTATTGCTCAGCCCCGAAGATGAGGAATTCCTCTTCAAGGACTAGTGGTTCGGTCGGTTAGGCCTTTTCGTTGCCAATCACGAAATCCGTGAAGAAGTCCGTCATGAACTCTTTGTATTCGCGGTTGGTTACCGCCCCATCGCCCAGCATGTCGTTGTAGACAAACATCGTGTTGAACATCGACAGAATGAGCGCGTAGACCTTGGACGGTAGTGGGTTGTGAGAGCCGATCTTCTCGCGTGACAGGTCGATCAGTTCACGAATTGTGGCGTGATAGTCGCGAGTGATGCCCGCGATTCGTTCACGAAGTGGCTCGTTGTTTGCCGCTGCAGCCAGTATCTGCATACGCATCCATCGTCGATCGTGGGCCGCTGGGTTGTCGGGAAGCGGCATCGCGTCAACAAGATCTTGAATCGTCAGCGTGGTCTCGGGCTTGCGTAGATGGTCTGCGAGAAGCGTGTAGGGATGGAAGAACTCGTAGTACATGTCACCCAGGACTTGGGCAAGCAATCCATCGCGGTCTCCGAAGTAGCGATAGATCAGAGTGATCGACGTGTCGGCACCTCGCGCGACGTCGGCGACGCGAAGGCCCAGAATGCCATTTCGCTCAATTTCT
>Ga0164292_10004227_pt1 | contig 11674 bp, 11 predicted proteins | sample GEODES117metaG_FD_111486 | JGI IMG/M metagenome (GOLD analysis project Ga0164292, IMG submission 111486) | Eutrophic lake water microbial communities from Lake Mendota, Wisconsin, USA - GEODES117 metaG | ecosystem: Environmental > Aquatic > Freshwater > Lake | place: USA: Lake Mendota... | reverse complement strand
GGGCCTGAACCCGGCGTCGCAGGGCGACTTGATCCGGGTGCCGATGCCGCCCATGACCGAAGAGCGCCGCAAGGAGCTGACCAAGGTGGTCAGGGGCGAGGGCGAGCATGCGAAGGTTGCGATTCGCAACTTGCGCCGCGACGCCAACGAGGGCGTCAAAAAACTGGTCAAGGACAAGCAGGCCTCTGAGGACGAGGAGCGCCGTGCGCAAGACGACATCCAAAAGTTCACCGACCGCTGCATTGCCGAGGTCGACAAACTGGTGGCGGCCAAAGAACAGGACATCATGGCGGTCTGAGGACTGCCACAGATCCCATGCTACGGCAGCGCATCATCACTGCCGTGATCATGCTGGCAGCGTTGTTGCCGGCGCTTTTCTATCCCGAGCCCTGGCCTTTTGCCCTTCTGACTTTGCTGCTGATGGCCGCTGCCGCCTGGGAGTGGGGTCGGCTCAATGCGCTGACGCCCGCGCTGGCCGGGGCGATGGCGCTGGTCTGCACGCTCGCCTGTGTGGGCGCGTGGTCGGCCGGCTGGCTCGAGCGCGATTTGCTCGGCTTGTGGGTTTCGGCGGCGCTCGTCTGGGTGCTCGGCGGGGCTTTCTTGCTCGCCGGTGGGGTGGCGCGTTGGCAGGCCCTGGCCCGTTGGCTGCGCTGCCTGCTGGGCCTTTGGCTGCTTTGGTTGGCCTGGCTGGCCGTGGCCCAGGCCCATGCGGTGGGCATCAACTTTTTGCTCTCTGTGCTCACCTTGGTGTGGTTGGCCGATGTGGCCGCTTATTTTGCGGGCAAGGCCTGGGGCGGACGTCTGGTCGCGCGCAAACTCGCCCCCGGCATCAGCCCGGGCAAGAGCTGGGAGGGCGCCCTTGGCGGTGCTGCAGCCGTGCTCGTCGCAGGGCTGCTGTGGTCCAGTTTGGAGGCGCTGTGGCCGGTCTCGGCAGCGCCCAGCCTGCACGCTCAGGTGCGCGCTGGTCACGGCTTGGGCCTGTTGGTGGCTGCGCTGCTTTTTTTGACGGCCATGAGCGTGGTCGGTGATCTGGTCGAGTCGCTGCTCAAGCGCAGTGCCGGCGTGAAGGACTCGAGCGCCTTGCTCCCGGGCCACGGGGGCGTGCTCGATCGCATCGACGCGCTGTTGCCGGTGTTGCCACTGGCCATGATGCTGTGGAGCTTTTCGAGGTGACCGCCATGAAACAACAGATCACCATTTTGGGCTCAACCGGCTCGATCGGCGTGAACACGCTCGACGTGGTGGCGCGGCACCGGCAGCGCTTTGATGTGTTTGCGCTCAGCGCGGCCACGCGGGTGGACCTCTTGCTTGAGCAGTGCCTGCGCTTTGAGCCGGTGCACGCGGTGATGACTCAAGCGGCGGCGGCCGCCGAGCTGGCCGATCGGCTCAAGCAGGCCGGCTCGCGCACCCGGGTCCTGGCGGGCGCCGATGCGCTCGAGCGCATCGCCCAGGACGAGCGGGTGCAGGTGGTGATGGCTGCCATCGTGGGCGCCGCCGGTTTGCCGGCCTGCTTGGCTGCAGCCCGTGCGGGCAAGCGCCTGCTGCTGGCCAACAAGGAGGCTTTGGTCGTCGGTGGCGAGGTGTTCTTGCAGGCGGTGCGCCAGGGCGGGGCCCGCTTGCTGCCCATCGACAGCGAGCATTCGGCCATCTTTCAATCGCTGCCCGAAGACCCGGCAAGCTGGCCCGAGCGCGTGGAAAAGATCATTTTGACCGCCTCGGGCGGCCCTTTCCTGGAGCGCGACCCGGCGAGCTTTCACCAGGTCACGCCTGAGCAGGCCTGCAAGCATCCCAACTGGGTGATGGGGCGCAAGATTTCCGTCGATTCGGCCACCATGATGAACAAGGCCCTGGAGGTGATCGAGGCGCGCTACCTGTTTGGCATGCGGCCCGATCAGATCGAGGTGGTGATTCATCCGCAGAGCATCATCCATTCCCTGGTCCAGTACCGCGACACTTCGGTGGTGGCGCAGCTGGGCACGCCCGACATGCGGGTGCCGATCGCCTATGGACTGTCGTGGCCCGAGCGGGTCGAATCGGGCGCCCGGCCGCTGGACTTCAAGGCCTTGCCCACCATGACCTTTCTGGCGCCCGATGCCCGGCGTTTTCCTGGACTGGCCCTGGCCTGGGAGGTGCTGGCCGGCCCTGCGGGCAGCACTGCTGTGCTCAACGCGGCCAATGAGGTGGCGGTGCAGGCCTTTCTGGATGGCGCCATTGGCTTCGATCAAATCCATCAGGTCAACCGGGGCACGCTCGATGGCTGGTCAGCGCCTGTGGTGACGGCGCTGGAGGACCTGCTGGCCATCGATCAACAGGCGCGGGTGCGCGCAGCCGATTGGGTGCGGCGATTGGGCGCTCGATGACCACGGTGCTGGCCTTTGTCCTTGCGCTGGGCCTGCTCATTGCAATTCATGAATACGGCCATTACCGTGTGGCTGTGGCCTGTGGCATCAAGGTGCTGCGCTTTTCAATCGGCTTTGGCCGGCCGGTGCTGCGCTGGCGCCTGCGCGGCAACCCCACCGAATTTGTGATCGGGCTGCTGCCTCTGGGCGGCTATGTCCGGATGCTCGATGAGCGCGAGGAGCCCGTTGAGGCGAGCCAGCGGCATCTGGCCTTCAACACCCAGCCGCTGCGCTCGCGGGTGGCGGTGGTGGCAGCTGGGCCGCTGGCCAATTTGCTGCTGGCCGCCGTGCTGTATGCCGCCGTCAGCTGGATCGGGGTCGAAGAGCCGCAGGCCATCGTCTCGACGCCGGCCGCGGGCTCGGTGGCAGAGCGTGCCGGCTTGAGATCAGGCGATTGGGTGTTGCAGGCGGCGGTGCAGGGTGAAGAGGCCGAGCCGGTGCGCTCTTTTGATGACTTGCGCTGGCGCCTGGCGCAGGCGGCTCTTGAGGGCGAGCGCTTGCTGCTGGTGGTGCAGGGCCAAACGCAGCGCGGGCAAGCCAGTTCGCGCGAGGTCTGGCTCGACCTCGGTGGCTTCAAGCGCTCTGAGGCCAACGCCCAGTTGTTTCGCGACATCGGCGTGGTGGCGCCCTGGAGCCGGCCGGTGATGGGCCAGGTGCAAGCCGGTGGTGCGGCCGACAAGGCCGGTTTGCAGGCGGGCGATCTGGTGCTGGGCATCGACGGGCGGCGCATCGACGATGCGGCCGCTCTGCGCGATATCGTGCGTCAGTCGACTCCGTCAGCGGTGCAGTTGTGGCAGATCGATCGCAGGGGGCAGCGGCTGGAGTTGCCGGTGCAGCCCCAGATGGCCGACGATGGCGGTACCCGCATCGGCCGTATTGGCGCCTTCCTGGGCGAGCCGGCGCAAAAGGTGCTGGTGCGCCAAGACTTTTTGCAGGCCTCCTGGGAGGGCCTGGCCAAGACCTGGGAAGTCAGCGCCCTGACGCTGCGCATGATCGGCAGGATGCTGATCGGCGAGGCTTCGCTGAAAAACCTCAGTGGTCCTTTGACGATCGCCGACTATGCCGGCAAGTCAGCGGGTTTGGGTTTGACCGCCTACTTGCTGTTTCTGGCCATGATCAGCGTCAGCCTGGGCGTGCTCAATCTGCTGCCGCTGCCCATGCTCGATGGTTGGCACCTGATGTATTATCTTTGGGAAGGCATCACAGGGCGCAGCGTGACTGAAATCTGGATGGACCGCTTGCAGCGCGTGGGCATGGCCGCCTTGCTCCTGCTGATGTCCATTGCCCTGTTCAATGACGTCATGCGCTTGTTGGGGTGACGCTTTTTCTTTCGCATGCGACGGCTGCAATTTCCTATGATCCAAGCGCTTCAAGGTTTCAGGCTACGGTCCATCGTTTTGCTCGTGACAGCCTGGATGGCCTGCACACTGTCGCTGGCCATCGAGCCTTTCGTGATCAAAGAGATCCGTGTCGAAGGCCTGCAGCGGGTCGAGCCCGGAACTGTCTTTGCGTCCATCCCCTTGCGCGTCAACGAGACGTTCAACGATGAAAAGGGCTCGGCGGCCATTCGCTCGCTGTTTGGCCTGGGCTTGTTCAAGGACGTGCGGCTGGAAGTTGAAGGCACGGTGCTCATTGTGGTGGTCGAAGAGCGCCCTTCCGTCGCAGAGGTCGATTTCGTCGGCATCAAGGAGTTTGACAAGGACGTCCTTCGCAAGGCGCTTCGCGAGTCCGGCCTGTACGAGGGCCAGCCCTTCGACCGGGCGCTGGCTGACAAGGCCGAGCAGGAACTCAAGCGCCAATACATCAACCGCAGCCTCTATGGCGCGCAGGTGCTCACCACCGTCACCCCGATCGAGCGCAATCGGGTCAATCTGACCTTCACCGTCACCGAGGGTCAGGTGGCCAAGATCAAGGAAATGCGCATCGTCGGCGCGCAGGCGTTCAAGGAAAGCGAACTGCGCGATCTGTTCGACCTCGATACAGGCGGCTGGCTCAGCTGGTACACCAAGTCCGACCGGTACTCGCGCCTCAAGCTCAATGCTGATCTGGAAAAGCTGCGCTCTCACTACTTGGCGCGTGGCTATGTGGACTTTCGCATCGACTCCACCCAGGTCGCGATCTCGCCCGACAAGCAGCAGATTTCGGTGACCATCAACATCACCGAAGGTCAGCGCTTCGTGGTCTCGGGCGTCAGGCTCGAGGGCAATTACCTGGGCCGAGAGCAGGAGTTCAAGACCCTGGTGACCATCAAGCCCGGTCAGCCCTACAACGCCGACCATGTGGCCCAGACCACCAAGGCCTTCACCGAGTACTTTGGCAGCTTTGGCTACGCCTTCGCCCGGGTTGAGCCCCAGCTCGAAATTGACCGCAGCAACAGCCGTGTGGCGTTTGTGCTGCAAGCCGAACCGGCGCGCCGTGCTTATGTGCGCCGCATCAACGTGGCCGGCAACACCCGCACCCGCGACGAGGTGGTGCGCCGAGAATTCAGGCAGTTCGAGTCCTCTTGGTACGACAGCGACAAGATCCGGCTGTCGCGTGAGCGGGTCGACCGCCTGGGCTTTTTCACCCAGGTCGAGGTGGAAACCCAGGACGTGCCAGGCACGCAGGACCAGGTGGACCTGACCTTCACGGTGGCGGAAAAGCCCACGGGCAATTTGCAGATCGGCGCGGGCTATTCGAGCGCCGAGAGCGTTTCGGTGATGGCCGGCATCCGGCAGGAAAACGTCTTTGGCAGCGGCAACTACCTCGGCTTTGAAGTCAACACCAGCAAATCCAATCGCCAGCTGGTCCTGAGCACCGTCGATCCTTACTTTACGGCCGACGGCGTCTCGCGGGCCTTTGACATTTACAGCCGCACCAACCGGCCCTTGACGGGCGAAGCCACTGACTACACCCTCAAGACCCAGGGCGCGAGTGTGCGTTTTGGCGTGCCCTTTACCGAAAGCGATACGGTCTATGTCGGCGTGGGCGCCGAGAACTGGGTCATCTCGCCGGGCACCAATCCGGGCTTGGTCGACTTCACCAAGAACTATGGCTCCAAGGCACAATCCTTCCCGATCACCCTGGGCTGGCAGCGCGATGGCCGCGACAGTGCCCTGGTGCCGACGAAGGGCTGGTACCAGCGCGCCAGCGGCGACTGGGGTGCTGCTGGCGATGTGAAATACCTGCGCGCGGTCTACCAGTTGCAAAACTATATTCCGCTCAACCGGCAGTTCACCGTGGGCATGAACGGCGAAGTCGGCTGGGGCCAGGGCTTGTCCGGACAGTCGTTCCCGGTTTTGAAGAATTTCTACTCCGGCGGTCTCGGTTCGGTGCGCGGCTTTGAGCAAGGCTCGCTCGGCCCGCGCTACGCCAACGGCGCTGCGCGCGGCGGCTCCAAGAAGATCACCCTGAACGGCGAGCTGATTGCGCCTTTCCCGGGCGCCGGCAATGACCGCACCTTGCGCCTGTTCGGCTTTGTGGACGCCGGAACGGTGTATGGCCCCGACGACCCGGTGCGTCTGCAAGACCTGCGCGCATCGACGGGCGTGGGGGTGAGCTGGATTTCGCCCGTCGGCCCCCTGCGTTTGGCTCTGGCCAAGCCCTTGCGGCGTGAGGCCGGCGATAGAATACAGGCCTTCCAATTTCAGATCGGCACCGCATTCTGATGATCAAATCTTTCGGCCCCCTTGTCCTGTGCGCAGGGCTTGCACTGGCGTCCTGGACTGCCAGCGCGCAGGAATTCAAGATCGGCATCGTCAATCTCGACCGTATCGTGCGCGAGTCCGGGCCGGCCAAGGCGGCGCAGACCAAGCTTGAGCAGGAATTTGCCAAGCGTGAAAAGGAAATCAACGACCTGGGCAACCAGATCAAGAACCTGTCGGACCGGCTCGAGCGCGATGCACCGACGCTGGCAGAAAGCCAGCGCGCGGCGCGCCAGAAACAGCTGGTCGATCAGGACCGTGACTTTCAGCGCAAGCGACGCGAGTTCCAGGAAGACCTCAACGCCCGCAAGAATGAGGAGCTTCAGCTCATCATTGATCGTGCCAACCGGGCTGTCAAGGCGCTGGCCGAGAGCGAAAAATTCGACCTCATCGTCCAGGAAGCGGTCTATATCAATCCCAAGCACGACATCACCGACCGGGTGATCAAGTCACTCAACGCACCCGGTTCGCGCTGAGTCGAGTCAGGGTCGAACGCGGGCGCCCTGATGCTACTGCTCGGACAGATTGTCCAAGCCCTGGCCGCTGACTTTGAGGCCCGCCTGCTCGGCCCTGCCGATCTCCAAATCACGGCGTTGGCACCGATCGAGACGGCCTCGGCAGGCCAGCTGAGTTTCGTCGCCCATCCCAAATACCAAAGCAAGCTGGCCCAGTCGGGCGCGGGCTGCGTGGTTGTCGGCCCCGCCTTGGAGGCCCTGGCTGTTGAGCGCGGCGCGGCCATTGTGGTCGACCAGCCCTACCTGTACTTTGCCCGCATCACGCAGCTGTGGAAGCTGCGGCACGGCCGCCCGGCTCAGACGGGCATTCATCCCACCGCCATCGTGCACGAGAGCGCTCGCTTGGCCGAGGGCGTTGCGGTCGGCCCTTACGCGGTGATCGAGCAAGCGGCCGAGGTCGGGGAGGGTGCGAGCATCGGCGCGCACAGCGTGGTCGGCGCCGGCGCGGTGATTGGTGCGCACACGCAGCTGGCGGTGCGCGTGAGCGTCGGTCAGAGCTGCCGCATTGGACAGCGCTGCATCGTCCATCCGGGGGTTGTGATCGGGGCCGACGGTTTTGGTTTTGCCCCCGACGGCGGGCGTTGGGAGAAGATCGAGCAATTGGGGGCGGTGCGCATTGGCGACGACGTCGAGATCGGCGCCAACACCTGCATCGACCGAGGCGCCTTGGGTGACACGGTCATTGAAGACGGGGTCAAGCTCGACAACCTGATACAGATTGGTCACAACGTCCACGTGGGCGCGCATGCGGCAATGGCTGGCTGTGTCGGCGTGGCCGGCAGCGCTCGCATCGGCGCGCACTGCACCATCGGTGGCGGCGCGGTGGTGCTCGGCCACTTGAGCCTGGCCGATGGCGTGCATGTCTCGGCCAGCTCGGTGGTCACCCGCTCGATCAGCAAGCCGGGTTTGTACAGTGGCCTGTTTCCCATCGACGACAATGCGAGTTGGGAAAAAAATGCGGCCTCCCTCAAGCAGTTGCACGGACTGCGCGATCGCATCAAGCAATTGGAGGCGCGGCTGCGCCCACCGGAGCAGACACCATGATGGACATACACCAAATACTCAAAAAGCTCCCCCACCGCTACCCTTTCCTGATGATCGACAGGGTGCTTGAGATTGAAAAGGGCAAGCGCATCAAGGCACTCAAGAATGTGACCATCAACGAGCCGTTTTTCACGGGTCACTTTCCGCACCGACCGGTCATGCCGGGTGTGCTCATGCTCGAGGCCATGGCCCAGGCGGCGGCGCTGCTGGCTTTTGATGCGACCGGCGTCGAGCTCGATGACAAGACGGTTTACTACTTTGCCGGCATCGATGCGGCGCGGTTCAAGCGGCCGGTTGAGCCGGGCGATCAGTTGGTCCTGGAGGTTCTGCTCGAGCGGTCACGGGCGGGCATTTTCAAGTTCAACGGGGTCATTCGGGTCGGCCAGGACGTGGCCTGCGAGGCCGACCTGATGTGCACCATGCGCACCGTGGCCTGAGCCGGGTTTTGGCACCATGGCCACCATTCATCCCACCGCCATCGTCGATCCGCAGGCCCGCCTCGGCCAGAGCGTGAGCATCGGCGCCTACACCACGGTCGGTGCGCATGTGAGCATCGACGAGGGCACCCACATCGGTGCGCACTGCGTGATCGAGGGCTGCACGACGATCGGGCGCGACAACCGCATCTTCCAATTCAACTCGATCGGTGCGATTCCCCAGGACAAGAAATACAACGACGAGCCTTGTGAGTTGCACATCGGCGCGCGCAACACCATTCGCGAGTTCTGCACCTTCAACATCGGCTCGCCCGGCGGTGGCGGCCTGACCCGCTTGGGCGACGACAACTGGATCATGGCCTATGTGCATGTGGCGCATGACTGCCTGGTGGGTCACCACACCATCATTGCCAACGCCACTCAGCTCGGTGGCCATGTGCACATTGGCGACTGGGTGGTGCTGGGGGGGCTGACGGGCGTGCATCAGTTCGTGCGGGTCGGGGCCCACGCCATGGCCGGGTTTCAGACCCGGCTGTCGCAGGACGTGCCGCCCTTTGTCAACGCCGTGGGCAACCCGGCGCAGGCGCAGGGCATCAACGCCGAGGGCCTGCGCCGCCGCGGCTACACCGACGAGCGCATCACCCAGATCAAGCGCATGTACCGCGCGCTTTACCGGCAGGGCCTGAGCCTGGCCGATGCCAAGGCGTCGTTGCTGGCCATGCGCGGTGCGTCGCCAGAGACCGACGGCGATCTCGATCTGCTGGTGTCGTTTCTGGACGCTGCCGAGCGCGGCATCGTGCGCTAAGGCGGCCATGTCCGGCGCCGCACCGCGATTGGCCATGGTCGCTGGTGAAGCGTCGGGCGATCTCCTGGCCGCTGCCATGCTCGCCGCCTGCCGCAGCCGCTGGCCTGCTCTGCAAGCCATGGGCATCGGAGGGCCGGCCATGCTGGCCCAAGGCTTTGAGGCCTGGTGGCCCCAGAGCCGGCTTGCCGTTCGCGGCTATGTGGAGGTGCTGCCCCGCCTGCGCGAGCTGCTGGCGATGCGCCGCGCGCTCGCACAGCGCCTGCTGGCACAGCCGCCTGATGTTTTCATGGGTGTCGATGCGCCCGACTTCAACCTCGATCTGGAGGTGGCGCTGCGCCAGCGCGGCGTGCCCACGGTGCACTTTGTCAGCCCCTCCTTCTGGGCCTGGCGCGCCAGCAAGATTGACAAGCTGCGGCGGGCGGCTGACCAGGTGCTGTGTGTTTTCCCTTTCGAGCCCGAACTGCTGCAGGCCCACGGCGTGCCGGCCACCTATGTGGGCCACCCGCTGGCCAGCATGATCGCGCTGGCGCCTGACCGCGCGGCGGCGCGCCAGCAGCTCGGCCTTGATTCTCAAGAGATCGTGGTGGCTTTGCTGCCGGGCAGCCGCGAGGCAGAGATCGCTCATCTGGCGCCGCGGTTTTTTCGGGCCGCCCGGCACATGCTGGGCCAGCGGTCGGCCTTGCGGTTTGCCGTGCCCACCCTGCCGGCTTTGCGCGCGCAGGTGCAGGCTGCGGCGCAGGCGGCCGGCTTTGCGCCTGGCGACTCGGCCGTGCAGCTGTTTGAGGGCCAGTCCCACGGCGTGCTGGCGGCCTGCGATGTGGCCCTGGTGGCCAGCGGCACGGCCACCTTGGAGGCTGCCTTGTTCAAGCGGCCCATGGTTATTGCGTATCACATGCCTTGGCTGAGCTGGCAGATCATGCGCCGCAAGCAGCTGCAGCCGTGGGTGGGGTTGCCCAATATCTTGTGCCAGGAGTTTGTGGTTCCCGAATTCATTCAAGAGCGGGCCCAGCCCGATGCGCTGGCTGCGGCCGTGCTCGATTGGCTTGACCGTCCGCAGCAGGCCGCAGCCGTGCAGCAGCGTTTTGAGCAATTGCACCACCTGCTGCGGCGCGACACCGCCCGATTGGCCAGCGATGCGATCGAAAAAATCCTTCGCCGCGGCTGAGCAGGCGGTGCTGGCCTGGGACGCCCCCGGTCTGGTCGCCGGTGTTGACGAGGCCGGCCGCGGGCCGCTGGCCGGACCGGTGGTGGCTGCCGCAGTCATCCTTGACGAGCTTTGCCCGATTGCGGGCCTGGCCGACTCCAAGGTGCTCAGTCCTCGGCGCAGGGAGCAGCTTTACGAGCAGATCATGGCCCGCAGCCTGTGCTGCTCGGTCGGCCAGGCCAGTGTCCAGGAGATCGATGCCATCAACATCCTTCAGGCGACTTTGCTGGCCATGAGGCGCGCCGTCGATGGCCTGCGGCTCAAGCCGGTCAAGGTATTGGTCGATGGCAACCGCCTGCCGGCTTTGCCCATGCTGGCGCAGGCCATCGTCGGCGGCGATGCCAAGGTGGCGGCCATTTCGGCGGCCTCCATCGTGGCCAAGGTGACGCGCGATCGCTGGTGCGAGCAGGCCCATGAGCGTTTTCCGCAGTACGGATTTGACCGGCACAAGGGCTACGGCACGGCCGAGCATCTGGCGGCGCTGAGCCGCCACGGCGCAAGTCCCGAGCACCGCCGCAGCTTCGCACCGGTGGCTCGCGTCTCCAAGGAGCAGGCATGAGCCCGGTCGATCACATCAGTTCTCGCGCCAACCCCTTTATCAAGGATTTGCGGCGTCTGGCGCAGGATGCTGCAGCCTACCGGTCGCAGGGTGCCGTCTGGATCGAGGGCGACCATTTGGTTGATGCGGCCGTGGGCCGCGGCCGGCGTCTGCAAACTCTGGTGCTGGCTCAATCGGCTTGCCCCACTGTGCCGCAGGCCTGGTCGCAGGCGGCCGAGCGCATCGTGCGCGTGCCCGATGCGCTGTGGCGAGAATTTAGCGTGCTGCCTTCGCCCGCCGGTCTGGGCGCGGTGCTCGACTTGCCTGCGGCTGCACCGATGCGCCTGGACGACGCCTGCGTGGTGCTGGACCGGCTGCAAGACGCCGGCAATGTCGGCTCCATTTTGCGCAGCGCGGCCGCCTTTGGCGTCACTCAGGTGCTGGCCATGCAGGGCACGGCCGGCTTGTGGTCTCCCAAGGTGCTGCGCGCCGGCATGGGGGCGCACTTTGCGCTCGATTTGTTCGAAGGGCTGCACCTGAGCGATGTGTCGCAGCTCACGGCGCCGCTGGCGGTCACCAGTTCACATCAGGGTCAGCTGCTGCACGAGCAGCCGCCACCGTGGCCTTGCGCCTGGGTCTTCGGACACGAGGGGCAGGGGGTCGACCCTGCGCTGCTGAGCAGTGCCCGCCACCGGGTGCGCATCATCCAGCCCGCCGGTCAAGAGTCGCTCAATGTGGCCAGTGCCGCGGCCATCTGTCTGCACGCCAGTGCGGTGCTGGCGGTCGCGAGCAGACTATAATCAGGGGCTTTTCCAATCAGCCTCGCCCGGGCGCAGCAAAAGCCGATCTCAACCACCAGCAACAGCCAGCGCCCAAGGGATGTAGGCCCCTGTGCGCGTGCGGCCGGGCGAACCGTCAAACAAACGGAGACCCCAGTGCTTTTGTCCCTTCAGGGAAATCATCCCACGGCCATCTTGGCCCTAGCAGACGGCACGGTCTTTGTTGGCAACTCCATTGGAGCGTCTGGCTCCACAGTCGGTGAAGTGGTG
>Ga0164292_10004225_pt1 | contig 11676 bp, 8 predicted proteins | sample GEODES117metaG_FD_111486 | JGI IMG/M metagenome (GOLD analysis project Ga0164292, IMG submission 111486) | Eutrophic lake water microbial communities from Lake Mendota, Wisconsin, USA - GEODES117 metaG | ecosystem: Environmental > Aquatic > Freshwater > Lake | place: USA: Lake Mendota, Wisconsin... | reverse complement strand
CTTGAACGACCACAACGCCGCCAGCGTCCACAATACTTTGCGCCCCACGCAGCCCATCCTGGCCCATCCCCGTCATGACCGCGGCGAGAACGCCGGATCCGTACGTCCTAGCCACCGAACGAAACAAGGGGTCAACAGCGGGCCTGCACGAGTTTTCGCGTTCGCTTTGGTCGAGAGAAACACGCACGCATGGCCCATCGCGGACCACCGTCATGTGAAAATCTCCCGGCGCCAGATACACGTGGCCAGGTTCAACGCGCTCGCCATCGGTGCCCTCACGAACAGGAATCCCCGAACATTGAACAAGTCGCTCGGCCAGCAACTTCGTAAACATCGGAGGCATATGTTGCACAATAAAGATCGGGACAGGCAAATCTCGCGTCAATCCCTGAAACACGGTAGCCAATGCATTGGGTCCGCCCGTCGAGCAGCCAATAGCCAGCGCAGTGACGCGAGATTGACTTGCGACATTCCTCGCAGTTGCCGGGCGTCCAGGCGAGCTCGCTGGCGCCGCATCAACGCGTGCGAGCAGCTTTACTTTTCCGATAAGATTACGCGCAAACGCCGCGATCGAGTCGCGCTTCGATCCGGAGAGCTGCGACGGTTTGGCTATGTAATCCGAAGCGCCGTTCGCGAGCGCACGAAACGTGCTTTCCGCACCCAACGTGGTTAACGAACTACACATTAGCACTCCAAGCGTGGGCCAAGTCGCGCGTATTTGCTTAACTGTTTCAATACCATCCATCTCAGGCATTTCGACATCAAGCACCACAACATCAGGACTCACTTGCCGAATCTTTTGCAAAGCAATGATGCCGTTCGCCGCGGAGCCCACAACCTCCACCCCCGGGTCGCTGCCAAGCGATTGGCTCAGGACGTTGCGAGCGACCACCGAGTCGTCGACGACGAGCACCCGGACCCGAGACATCAGGATGCCTTGAGGCCCAAGAGCACCAACTTCTCGGTGACCGCCTCCGCGGAAAAAGGCTTCATCAGGTAATCGCTGGCCCCCGCCTTCAGGGCCATCGAGATCCGAGTCGCCTCGGTCTCGGACGTCACCATCATGATTCGCATCGCGTTGTTCGCGGGGTTGGTTCGAGCGTTGCACAGAAACTCGAAACCATCCATCACCGGCATGTTCCAGTCCACGAGAGCGACATCAAAGGGACCATGACGGTCAATCGCATCAAGCGCCTCTTTGCCGTTCGCCGCTTCAGTCACCGCGTAGCCGAGCAACTGAAGCGTCCGCCCCAACACCATCCGTGCCGCCCGTGAATCATCGACCAGGAGAGCTTTCACACAATGTCCAAACGGGACAGCCAATCGGATCTTTAGCTGTAGCTAGCACCTAAACTGCGCGACCAGTCTTTGGAGCTCGGCCGCCATACGCGACAAGTCTTCCGAGGCCCGGGCCGTTTCAAGCGACCCTGTCGATGTGCTTTGCGCCGCACGCGCAACACCAACGATGTTTTTCGCGATTTCGCCGCTCCCGCGCGCAGCGTCGGCGACGTTTCGAGCCATTTCATTCGTTGTCGCAGTTTGTTCTTCGACCGCGCATGCAATAGTGCTCTGGATTTCGTTAATCTGTTTGATGATCTCACTGATCTGAGCGATCGCTCCCACCGCCGATCGCGTATCGGATTGAATGACTTCAATTTTCTGACCGATATCCTCCGTCGCCCGTGCGGTCTCCTTCGCTAACTCTTTCACCTCGTTGGCGACCACGGCAAAACCTTTGCCTGCCTCCCCCGCCCTTGCCGCCTCAATCGTTGCATTCAGTGCGAGAAGGTTCGTCTGCTGCGCTATTGAGGTTATTACTTTAACCACTTTGCCAATGTCTGCGCTGCTCTCCCCCAGCTTCGCAACCACAGAATTGGTGGTATCCGCTACTTTCACGGCAGTTGTCGCCACTCGCGCAGCATCCGATGCATTGCGCGCGATTTCGCGAATGCTGGCCGACATCTCTTCCGTGCCCGTGGCGACGGTTTGAATGCTCGTGTTAACCTGCTCGACAGCCGCCGACACATGGCTGGCTTCCGTCGCGGTGTCACCTGCGTTCGACTGCAACTGTTTGCTTACTGCCGAAAGCTCCTCCGAGGACGCCGCGAGGGACGTTGCATTGCTAGCAATCGCCCCAATGCTCGTGCGTAAGGTTCCGAAGAACGTAGCGAGGCCACTTCCCATTTTCGCCACCGCATCATCCCCGTCGACCCGCACATCACGCGACAAGTCCCCTCGGGCCGCCGCGCCGATCACGTCGACGATGGGCTCTATCCTCGCCTTCAGGTCCGCGGCTTGCGCGCGCTCACGCTCTGCCGCTTCTTTCTCGCGTCGCTCAAGTTCGACCTTCTCTGAGATCACTTCCCACGTGAGCATCGGGCCGATATACGCCCCCTCCGAATCCGTAATCGCCGTGACGAGCAACGACAAAGTTTCCGGACCCAATCGAATTTGCGCTCGATGCGGCAGGTTCTTGGGGTCCGCCAGCATCCGACGCTGGTGCATCGGATTTTTATGAAACACATCAATCGATGTTCCAACGATCTGCGACGCTCGAATAGGAAGAAAAGGCTCTAGCCGCGTGAGCGTTGCGATCGACGCAACGTTTGCATACTGAACAACGAGATTCGAGTCGCAAAACATGATATTGACCGGAGCATTATCCACCAGTTGCCGCAGCTTCACCTGTTCCGAGTCCGCTTTTGCGCGCGCCGTGACAATCTCCCATGTCACCATCGGCCCCTGAAAACGGTTCGATGAGTCAAAAATCGCGCTTACAGTTATTGCAACGGCCTCAGGTCCAATACGCACTTGGCCTCGATAAGGCAGATTCTGCGGCTCGGAAAACGACCGCCACGACTGACCATGTAGCTTGCAAAACACATCGATCGTCGCACCAACAAATCGAGCAGGTGCTATCGAAAAGTGGGAATCGAGCGGTTCGAGAGCGTTTCTGCACGCGGTATTCATCGACCGGATGACAAGGTCGCGGTCGCACACAATTACGTTGACTGGAAGAGCGTCGAAAACGTGACGCAGTTTTCCAGCCTCGTCGGCCTGCTCATCGCGAACAAGGCGTGGGATGAACGAATCACGTTGTCCGTTGCGCTCAGTCGATTGGTCCATGGCGAGTTCCTCGGGAAGCGTAGATGTCATTGTTCAAACATCTTTGCATTCGCCATGCCTCGCTGAGACGTCATCGCCGTGACGCTTCACTCGCGCAACTAGGCAGCCTGGCGCGACGCGGGCGCACCGGTGAGCCCCGGTGATTCACCGGCGACAAGACGCTGTGCATCAACTGCCAACAGCACACGATGAGGCAGTTTATAAACTCCGCGCACCAGATCGCGACATGCCGCGATGAGCGTGAGTGGAGCCTCCTCAAACTCGCTCTCGTTGACGTCGACGACGTCGCCAACGTCATCGACGAGCAAGCTTATGACACTATCACCCGCTCGCACAATCACGTGCATAGGTAAACTGTCTCCTACGCGCTCGGGAAATTCAAGTTTCGTCCTCAGGTCAATCGCCGTCACGATGTTTCCCCGTAAGTTGATGAGGCCCTTGATGGCAGAGGGCGCTAACGGCACGGGGGTGAGATCGTGCGACCGTATCACCTCTTGCACGGACAACACATCGATACCAAAAAGCGAATCGCCCACTCTAAACGTACACAGCTGCCGTAATGAACTCACGATCATGCTCCTCACCGGTGAATCCGCAGCTAAGCGGCATTTTTAACGCCGAAAAACGTTGCATCAAATGACTGAATCACGCGACGAACGTTCAAAAGCTCCGTCACTTTGCCTTGAATCACGACAGCATCCGAAACGCCCGGCCTGGCAACTTCGCGAATTGCCGCTATGTCGACAGGCACGATGTCTAAGATCTTTTCGACGATGAAGCCGAGGCTCCGCCCGCCTTCTGAATACACAATGACCTGAAGCAATTGCGGCGCTGCCTGCGACGCTCGTTTTCCATCGAGTTTTCGCAAGTCAATCAGGGGCAAGATGCCCCCGCGATACTGGACAACGGCGCGTCCTCCCGACTGCTCGATCACGCCTTCAGCTATCTCCTCAAGACGCGCCACAATAGCGAGAGGAATCGCCATGGTAGCCCCGTCGCCCACAGAGAACACAACCCACGATTCGCTCGTTCGCGAGGCATTGCCTGATGCAACGTCAGCGCCAGCGTCATCGGACCTATCACGACTCGTCGACGCAAGACCTGCGTGTTGCTCAAACCCGAGAACATCGAGAATCAACGCAACACGGCCATCGCCCATGATGGTCGCTCCGGAAAACGTTTTGACACCTTTGAGCTCTTTTCCAAGCGGTTTCACAACGATTTCCTCGGTATCGAGAATCTTGTCGACCACAATCCCAAACGGGCGAGTCTGGCCTTGCACAACAACGATATTGACCACATCCGCATCGAACTCAGAGCAGCGGCTCAACGCAAACGATCGGTTCAGCGATACGAGGGGAAGCAGACTGCCACGCAAACGGCACATTCGAACTCCGCGCACATCTTCGATACGTCGCAATGCAACCTCGCCCTCCAATCGCACAAGTTCCATCAAGTTCACCTGAGGAATGGCAAACCTATGAAAACCTTGTTCTGACTCTGAATAGCGACGGGAGCACCCCATACTCGACACTACGAGAGCTGGAATTATCGCCAACGTGAGAGGGATTTTCACTCTGAGCGTGGTGCCACGCCCCCACAGCGACGTAACATCCACACTCCCGCCAATCTTCTCAATATTCGTTTTAACGACATCCATGCCGACGCCACGCCCCGACACGTTCGTGACCGTGGCCGCAGTCGAAAATCCTGGGTGAAAGATGAATTGAGACACCTCACGCTCGCCCATCCGAGCCGCGCGGTCGGCAGCAACCAGCCCTCGCTCGACCGCTCGCACGCGAATGCGCTCAATGTCGAGCCCGCGGCCGTCATCGGTGACCTCAATGTTCACATGACCGCCCTCGTGAAACGCCCTGAGCCGTAGTGTGCCGACTTCCGGCTTGCCCGATTGCTTTCGAATCTCAGGGGCCTCGATCCCGTGGTCAACGGCATTGCGAACGGCGTGTGTAAGAGGGTCGCGAATAGCTTCGATGATCGTGCGATCGAGCTCGGTGTGGGCCCCGTCAACCTCGAGAATAACCCGCTTACCGCAAGCATGGGCCAAATCGCGAATAACCCGCGGAAACTTGTTCCACACGTTTCCGATCGGCTGCATCCGCGTCTTCATAATGCCTTCCTGCAGCTCAGTCGTGAGCGCATTCAGACGCTGCGTCGTTGCGGCGAAAACCGGTTCCCGTATACTGCCTGCAAACTGCAACAACTGATTGCGCGCGAGCACTAACTCCCCAACCAGATTCATCACACGATCGAGCACCTCGACATCCACGCGGATCGCCGTGTCTGTTACCGCTGGCCCGCGCACTTCTGCCTTTTCGCTGCTATCGCCACGCACAATCTCGTTTTTTTGATTACCAACGACCGCCTCAAACGCTACGGCAGGGGCACGGATCGGCTCGTTTTCTGAGAGGCGCGTTAAGTTCGCGATGAGAGCATCGAAGTCTTCCACCCCTTCGCTTCCAGTCGTCTCAATCGCCTCGAGGGAACAACGAATACCATCCACCATTTTCAGCAAAGAGGTGGTTATCTCGGAAGTATTTCGAATTTCTCCGTCCCGCAACTTGCAAAGCAATGCCTCGCCTGCATGCGTAAGTCGCTCGAGTCGCTCGAACGCAAAAAAACCGCACGTGCCTTTGATAGTGTGCACAAGTCGAAATATTTCGCCAATAAGCGTGCGGTCGTCCGGATTTCGTTCCAGTGCAACAAAGTCCTGGTCGAGCGTGTTTAGAGCATCGCTTGATTCAAGCAGGAATTCACGCAAAACCTCGTCAACGTCATCAACTGTCATGATGTTCACCCACGCTGAGCGCTTCCACACGACGCGGTGTCATGCGTTTGGCGCAATCCCTGACGATGAAGCAGCGGGTGTGCCAATCGGGGAAATCAGGCAGCTCGCGCGTGACGATTCGCCGAACACGTCTTCTCTGTCACCGAATCCTCGCGCACGTCACCGATTTGCCGCTCCATCCAAGGTTACAAACGCGAAAAAGCGCCGAAGAGTGCGAGGCATCGCAATTCTTCGGCGCTTAGATGCAAGTGACAACCTGTCAAAGAAGCCGCGGGGAGCGGGAAGCTACCCAAACACGCGTAACCGATCGGTTACGACGCGCGCAATCGTGGTTGCACGGCGAGGCTGGGACGAAATCGAGGATTGACGACGACACGATTTCGACCGTCGCGCTTCGCCAGATAAAGAGCCTCATCCGCGGCCTCGACAGTTCCCTCTGGGGTCACTGTACCGTGGAGTGCCTTGACGTAGTCAAGGTCCGCGACTCCGAAGCTCGCCGTTACGAGAACCGACGGCTCGTCCGCCTTGTGTTTGAATTCCTGAGCCACCAAGCCCTCCCGAAGCCGCTCCGCGACTTCGGCGGCACTGCGCCCCGCCGTATTGGGCAAAACAACCGCAAGCTCCTCCCCGCCATATCGGCACGCGAGGTCCGCTCCGCGAATGCCAAGGGTCACCACTTGCGCCGCACCACGCAAAACGGCATCTCCAAACGCGTGACCAAACGTGTCATTGAGCTTTTTAAAGCTATCGAGGTCTATCATGATGAGAGACATCGGCTTTCCATCTCTCAACGCGACGTCGATTTCAGTACTCAAAATTCGGTCGAATTGACCACGGTTGCGCAATCCCGTGAGTGCGTCGAGGCGGGCCTGAACGCCCAGGTCGTCATGGGTTCGCTTCGTTCGCAGTGCAGCACGAACGCGGGCTCGGAGTTCCTCCGGATGAAACGGCTTAGTTACGTAGTCCGTTGCCCCGATGTCGAAGCAATGAACCTTGTTCGTTACATCCGACGACGCAGTGAGGAAGATCACCGGTATTTCGGCGGTTTGAGGGTCCGCTTTCAGACGACGGCATAAATCAAGCCCGTTGGTCCCGGGCATGTTCATATCGAGCAGGATAACATCCGGGTTTTCCGTTACTGCTAATCCCATACCGATTTCCCATCGGGATGCCGTAATGACTCGGTAGCCCTCAGGCTTTAGCCGAGCCTCAACGACCGATAGAACGGCAACACTATCGTCAATGGCGAGAACTGTCGGAGGCATGTTGTTCGTAAACGGCCGGCTCGAGCGAAACATTAGCCCCGCCGATTCGTTTGATCGCACCCACGTCGATATTATTTTCGGCCGCACTTTTTCACATTCGGCTGGCCACTTTCGCGACTGGCGAGGCGCGCTCGGCCCGGCTTTCTAACTCACCCAGGTTACACACCTTAAGCCATGCATCCTCACTGACGTTAGAGCGCTGGGGCCCGGTCCATTATGCTTGCAGACCACAACACACCCAACGCACGGGATGATATCGAAGACGCACCAGATCGAGGTCGCGGTGCGCCTCTCGGGGTCCACCGCTGTTCAGCGCAATTGCGAGGAGTTCATAAATCTCACTGGCAGGCCTTCAAGAGTTCCGCGTTGATGCCGTCATCCCTTGTCATGGCCCGAACGACCTTCCTTCGCCGCTGCATCCGTTCGCGTCGGAGGGGGCAATGAGTTGCGCCACAGGCCGCGGCTCACCAGGCCCCGTGTCGGACGAAGGTTCGGTACTACAAGAGACCCTCCACGTACTTGTCGTCGAGGACGACGCCATCAACCGAACTCTTGCGGCAACAATGCTCACGCTACTCGGTTGTACCGTCTCAACAGCAAGTTCCGGAACGGACGCATTCAACATTGCTCTGTCGAGCGAATTCGATCTCATCTTCATGGATTGCCAGATGCCCGGGGTTGACGGCTTCGAAGCGACCCGAATGATCCGTGAGAACCAACGCGACAACCGCGCGTTTGTCCCAATCATCGCACTAACTGCAAATACCAACGACGAAGACCGTGAGCGCTGCCTCCGAGCGGGAATGAATGACTTTGTTAGCAAGCCATTCCGAAAAGAGACGCTACGCGCGGCAATAGGACGGGCCAAACCGCGCACCAATTCTAGTCAGGCATCTGCGCAATCGACACCAATTAGCGACCGACCCGGTGAAACAGACGCAAAATCTGTCCAGCAGTTAGACGGCACAACAACCTCAGACGATGCAAATACAATTGATTTAAAAGCGATCGAAGACATCGCGGCCCTTGAGAACCTTGGCAATCCAGGGCTGCTGGAAAACGCACTAAACATGTATATTGCAACATCGTTTACAGAGCTACAATACCTGCGCCAATCTCTCGAATCTGGCAATCTCACCCTCGCCAGATCCGTTGCTCACAAACTCAAGGGAAGCAGCCGCGCCGCGGGCGCCGTTCACGTCGGAGCCATCCTCGCAACCATCGAGCGCGTCTGCCTCGAGCCGTCACACGAAAGCGCGCTGCGGGCCGTCGTCGAACTCGAGCAGGCACACCAAAAAGCAATACACGCGCTAGCAGGCATTATCGAAACGCGCAGAGGCTCACGTCATGCGGCATGAGCGCGAGAAACCCTTGGTGCTTCTCGCGGACGACGACGCGTTCATGGCGAAGCTCGCGGGTGCGGCCCTCAGCGCAGCGGGCATCGATGTCGTCTTCGCGGTCGATGGGAACGAAGCGCTCGAGAAGTTCACGCAATTGCGTCCCGATGCGATCCTCCTTGACGTGATGATGCCCGAGGTCGACGGGTTCGCCGCGTGTCGGCGCATTCGTGACCAAAAAAATGGCGTGAATATCCCGATTCTCATGATGACGGCGCTCGATGACGTCGCATCTGTCGACTGCGCCTACGAATGTGGCGCAACAGACTTCGTCACGAAGCCTGTGTCTTACACGCTTCTCGCTCATCGGGTTCGTTACTTACTCCGTTCGAATGAAGCTTTCTTGAACGTGCGAGCCTCGGCCAAGAACCTTGTCCGCGCCCAGCGGCTTGCTCGACTCGTGCAATGGGAGCTCGACGTAGTCACCCAGGTTTTCTCCTGGGCTGAGGGCTCACGCGACGTTTTCCCCGGGCTCGAGGGGACAGCCCCCGTAAAGCGAGCTCTCCTCGACTGGGTGCATCCGAAAGACCGCGCGCGCGTCGAGGAGGCGCTCGCGCAAGGGACTTCGCATCGCCTCGAATACCGCCTTGTGCTTCCGAGTGGTGAAGAGCGAATTGTACATCAAGAAGCTGACGTTGACATCGACGAGGTCAGCGGGTGCACTCGCCTTATCGGTGCGGCGCAAGACGTAACCGAACTGCGAGCCGCCGAGCGAACGGTGGAGCAACTGGCATCATTCGACGCGCTCACCGGGCTGCCAAACCGCGCTCATGCCTACAAGTTCTTGTCATCGTCAATTCACCACGCCGATGCTATCGGCGAATCCGTCTCGGTTATATCGATTGACCTCGACTTATTCCGACGCGTCAATGACAGTATTGGTCACTTTGCCGGCAATGCTCTTCTACAGGAAGTCGCAGGCCGAATCCGACGCGTGTTGTTCGAGTGCGGTCCAAACACAACGACCGACGGCACCGACCGTACGCTCGCCGCTCGATTTGGCGGCGACGAATTCGTCGTGATTCTCAGGCAAGTCGCCTCCGACCAAGAGGCACCAGAGGTGTTTCGTAAGCTGGCTGCGCGAATTTCCGAACCGTACTTCATCGAAGGCGCCGAGATCGTCGTCGCGTGCAGCGCAGGGATCGCGACGTATCCAAAAAACGGCGGCGATGTCGATACATTACTCATGCACGCAGACGCGGCCATGCACGCGGCCAAAGAGCGAGGCCGGAATGGCTTCCAAGTTTTCGCAGCAGAGATTCAAGAAAAAGTCGAAAAAAAACTTGGCATTGAGTCGCGACTTCGCGCAGCGCTAACAACCGGAGTCGGACTCGAACTTCATTATCAACCCAAAGTCGAAATTCCGTCAGGTCGCGTGGCGGGCGTTGAAGCACTGCTTCGCTGGACACCTGACGGTCATCAACCAATCTCCCCACCTGAAATTATCGCCGTCGCAGAAGAAACAGGTCTCATCGTTCAATTGGGCCACTGGGTGCTTCAGACCGCATGCGCGCAAGCCAAGCGGTGGCTGAAAGAATGCGCCCGTCCGATCCGCGTGGCGGTCAATGTATCGGGCCGCGAATTTTGCGAGCCGGACTTCGCAGAAAAAGTCGCGCGAGTTCTGCATTCAACCGAACTGCCCCCCGATCTGCTCGAACTCGAGATCACCGAAGGCGTGATGATGAGCGACACCACAGCGAGCGCCCAGATGCTCGAAGAGCTCAAAGCCATTGGTGTTCGCATTTCGCTCGACGACTTCGGAACAGGCTATTCGTCACTCTCGTACATGACGCGACTCCCCATCGACAGCTTGAAGATTGATCGGTCATTCATCAAGGAAATCGGCGTTACGCGGAAAAGCGAGGCCATCGTGGGAGCGATCATCGCCTTGGCTCACAATCTCGATCTCGAAGTTGTTGCCGAAGGCGTCGAAACGGACGACCAACGCATCTTCCTCGAACGCTACGGCGCACTTGAAATTCAAGGCTGGCTCTTCGCCAAAGCAATGCCTGGAGAGAAAGCCGCACAATGGATTAGCCGGCACGAGGCTCTCTTGGTTCCCGATTTTTTTGCTACCGGTTGACCCTCTAAACTACATATTGCTTATCCCGTTATAGAGCTACACGCCAATAACAAACAGGTACGGTATCGGACCTTCGCCTTACTGCTTTCACTTTCGCTTGATTAGGCAATAACGGCCTACAGCGATTCTCCCCACTGCCATCGCATCACGTGAGGGGCCAATGAGCAGCATAGGCAACGCGATGAGCGCCGCTTCTACCGGCGTGACCAAACCACGACCATCCCGCAAGGTCGGCAGGTGATAGCTGTGTTCGACGACATCGACGGCATTCCGTCACGCCAAACCGTCAACTCGCTAGACGCGAAGGACCCCGTTCGCACTGTCACTCGTCAAAGCAGCGATCGACTCATTCTTTACGCTATCTGGAGACGCAGTCGCGCATGCCCTCTATCGGCGAGTCAGGGATGGGAAGAGCTTGCGACACGCTATCCCGAAGAGCCTCGTCTACTTCTGATGAATGCGTACGAGACGCTCTCAGAGGCAAAGGCCTCATCATGGAGTCCCACAGCGTTTATATGCAAACTGCAAAAAATTGTCGACCGCGCTGGCGGAAGGCTAAACCCAGAGGTTCGCGACCTAATCGCCGTGGCTGACGACGACTTGCATCCGCTTACCACAGACGAGGAAACTCAACTCACCCTGCTCAAGGCGCGGGTCAGTTGCCGCCTCTCCGAGCCGCACAGCGCCAGCAAGCGTTTGCAGCGACTCGGAGCCGCGCTGATCCGCGAACTTCACGAGCGATCGCTGCAAACCACATCTTCTTTGATGGGTTTCTGCGTCCACTTGCGCGTCGCCGACGCCCGCGATTGGTGCAAGGCCATCGAGGCCTACGGCGGACCAAAACCCGTGTACTCCGCACATGTCCCTGTCGCCATCGGCGACATTGTGGACCACCCGAAGTTCGGCCCTGGCGTCGTTATCGCTCAAGAGCCCGGGCGCGCGATGTTCCTGTTTGAGTGCGGACCCCGAAAACTCATCACGGCGTGAGCGACCACGCCG
>Ga0164292_10004222_pt1 | contig 11686 bp, 9 predicted proteins | sample GEODES117metaG_FD_111486 | JGI IMG/M metagenome (GOLD analysis project Ga0164292, IMG submission 111486) | Eutrophic lake water microbial communities from Lake Mendota, Wisconsin, USA - GEODES117 metaG | ecosystem: Environmental > Aquatic > Freshwater > Lake | place: USA: Lake Mendota, Wisconsin... | reverse complement strand
TCCCCCATCAGCTTGGGCATTGGCGAACCCCGACATGCCACCCCGCCCCTGATCATCGACGCTTTGTGTCAAAACACAGATGCTTTGTCGGCCTACCCAGCCACCGCGGGCTCCTTGGCCTTCAGGCAGGCATGCACCAACTGGGTTCAACGCCGCTATGACGTGACCTTGAACCCCGATACCCAGGTGTTGCCCGTCAATGGGTCGCGCGAGGCCTTGTTTGCCTTTGCCCAAACCGTGTTGGATGGCCATACGGACGCGGTGGTGGTCTCACCCAATCCCTTTTATCAAATTTACGAAGGTGCTGCCCTGCTGGGCAACGCTCAGATTCACTACGTGCCAAGCTTGCCCAGCCAAAATTTTGCAGTGGACTGGGACAGCGTTGCCCCCGCGGTATGGCAAAAAACCAAACTGGTGTTTGTTTGTTCACCCGGCAACCCGACGGGCGCGGTCATGCCCCTCAGTGAATGGCAAAAGCTGTTTGCTTTGAGCGATCAATATGGGTTTGTGCTGGCCTCGGACGAGTGTTACAGCGAGATTTATTTTGGCGACACACCACCCCTTGGTGGTTTACAGGCTGCCAAGTTGCTTGGCAAAACCGATTTTAAAAATCTGATCAGTTTCACCAGCTTGTCCAAACGCAGCAATGTGCCAGGGCTGCGCAGTGGGTTTGTGGCTGGAGACGCGGCGCTCATTGCGCCCTTCTTGCGCTACCGCACCTACCACGGCAGCGCCATGGGTGGCATGGTGCAAGCGGCCAGCATCGCAGCTTGGAATGATGAAGGCCATGTCCAGGCCAACCGCGCACTCTACAAAGCCAAATTCGAACAGGTCACGCCCCTGTTGGCCCAAGTGCTCGATGTGGCCTTGCCTGACGCTGGTTTTTACCTGTGGGCGGCTGTTCCAGGGGGTGATGACGAGGCTTTCGCCCGCGAGTTGCTGGCTCAATACAATGTCACGGTGTTGCCTGGCCGCTATTTGGCGCGCGAGGTCAACGGCATCAACCCCGGCCAAGGCCGCATTCGCATGGCATTGGTGGCACAACCCGAGGAATGCCTCGAAGCCGCTGAACGCATCGTGGCTTTCGTCCAACAAAACCATTCTTAATTTCAACCAGCTCAAAGAAAACAACCATGGCTCAACACCAACTGCAACACATCATCGACAACGCCTGGGACAACCGTGCCACCATCAACGCCGAAAACGCCACCCATGAAGTGCTGGACGCCGTCAACCATGTGATTGCCGAACTCAACGGTGGTCGTTTGCGTGTGGCCACCCGGGAAGGCGTGGGCCAATGGACAGTTCATCAGTGGTTGAAAAAAGCCGTGTTGTTGTCTTTCCGTTTGAACGACAACAAAATCATCAAAGGCGGCGACCTGGGTTACTACGACAAAGTCAAAACCAAGTTTTCTAATCTATCGGATGAAGAATTCAAGGCCGCTGGTGTGCGCGTGGTCCCTCCCGCTGTGGCACGTCGGGGTAGCTACGTGGCCCCTGGCGCTATTTTGATGCCCTCCTACGTGAACATCGGCGCTTATGTTGACAGCGGCACCATGGTCGATACCTGGGCCACGGTGGGCTCGTGCGCACAAATTGGCAAGAACGTGCACTTGTCGGGTGGCGTGGGCATTGGCGGTGTGTTGGAACCTTTACAAGCCAACCCCACCATCATTGAAGACAACTGCTTCATCGGCGCGCGCTCCGAAGTGGTGGAAGGCGTCATCATCGAAGAAAACGCGGTGCTGGGCATGGGTGTGTTCATTGGCCAGTCCACCCCCATCTTCGACCGTTCCACCGGCGAGATCAGCTACGGTCGCGTGGCATCGGGCTCCGTGGTGGTGGCCGGCAACATCCCCAAAGTGGCGGCCAATGGTGCGCCTTACAGCATGTATGCCGCCATCGTTGTCAAGCGCGTGGATGCACAAACACGCTCGAAAACCAGCATCAACGATTTGCTGCGCGACTGATCCTCTTCAGTCCATTCGATGTCTCGCACCCTTCATCTCACCGAGCAACTCATCTCGCGCCCTTCGGTCACCCCCGAGGACGCGGGCTGTTTGGACATCATCACGGCAAGGCTTGCGCCCTTGGGTTTTGAGTGCGAGCGCATCGACAGCGGGCCAGACTCTTTTCGGGTGAGCAACCTGTGGGCGGTCAAACGCAGCGCGCATGCGAACGCCAAAACACTGGTGTTTGCTGGCCACACCGATGTGGTTCCCACCGGCCCCTTGGACCAATGGACGCAGGACCCGTTCACGCCCACCCACCGCAACGGCATGTTGTATGGCCGAGGCAGCAGTGACATGAAAGCCTCGCTGGCGGCGATGGTGGTGGCTTGTGAAGAATTTGTGGCTGCCTGCACTGAGCCGCAGATCAACATCGCTTTTTTACTGACCAGCGATGAGGAAGGCCCGGCCATTGACGGCACCGTGGTGGTCTGCAACACCTTGAAGGCGCGCGGTGAACAACTGGACTGGTGCATTGTGGGTGAGCCCACGTCGGTGAAACAAACTGGTGACATGATCAAAAACGGTCGCCGTGGCACCATGAGCGGCAAGCTCACGGTCAAAGGTGTGCAAGGTCATATCGCTTATCCACAGCTGGCTCAAAATCCAATTCACCTGTTCTCCCCTGCCTTGGCTGAATTGGTGTCTATCGAATGGGACCAAGGCAATGCATTCTTTCCACCCACCAGCTGGCAGGTGAGCAACATCCATGCAGGCACAGGGGCCAGCAATGTGATTCCAGGCACTTGCGTGTTGGACTTCAATTTTCGTTTTTGCACCGAGTCCACACCGGAGCAATTGCAACAGCGCTTGTGCGCCGTGCTCGACCGACACGGTTTGAACTATGACTTGGCGTGGACCATAGGCGGTCTGCCTTTTCTCACCACCCCCGGCGATTTGGTGGGTGCAGTTCAAACCGCCATCTTGGATGAGACTGGCTTGAAAACCGAACTCTCCACCACGGGCGGCACTTCCGATGGTCGCTTCATCGCGCAAATCTGCCCCCAAGTGATTGAGCTTGGACCTTGCAACGCCACCATCCACAAAATTGACGAGTGTGTGGCGGTGGCAGATTTGGAACCGCTGAAAAACATTTACCGCCGCGTGTTGGAACATTTGAACCGCGCTTTGGCATGAATCTCTCCAAGCTGATTCAGCTGGTTGCTGAACAACTCAGCCAAGCCGGCGTGGCCTTTGGCCAAGGCACCACCACCGCAGAAGACGAAGCGGCGTGGTTGGTACTCTGGAAATTGGGTTTGCCCCTGGACACCGACTTCAACGACGTTGCACTTCAGACAGAACTATCGCCAATGCAAATCGAACACGTGCAAGCCTTGATCGCACAGCGCATTGAGCGCCGACGACCTGCGGCTTACCTCACGCAAGAGGCTTGGTTGCAAGGCGTGTCTTTCTACATCGACGAGCGTGCCATCGTGCCGCGCTCTCTTATTGCCGAAGTGCTGGCCGAAGGAAGCATCGACCCGTGGCTGTGCCCGAACAGCACCCGCGTGCTGGACTTGTGCACGGGCAATGGCAGCTTGGGCATCTTGGCCGCACTGGCCTACCCCGAAGTTTCAGTGCTGGGTTTGGACCTGTCCAAAGACGCCTTGGCCGTGGCGCAGATCAACATTGAGCGCCACGGACTTGAATCGCGCATGCAATTGGCTCAATCGGATGGTTTGGCCCAAGCCGATGGTCGCTTCGATTTGATTGTGTGCAACCCGCCCTATGTGAACGATCAAAGCATGGCTGCGCTGCCACCCGAATTCAAAGCCGAACCCACTCTGGCTTTGGCCGGCGGCACCGATGGCATGGACTTTGTGCGCCAACTCTTGCGCGACGCGCCTGTCCACATGAACGAACACGGCTTGTTGGTGCTGGAAATCGGTCATGAGCGTGACTATTTTGAAGCAGCCTTTCCCCATTTGGATGTCGTGTGGCTATCGACCAGTGCTGGTGACGACCAGGTCTTACTCCTTACCCGACAAGCGATCACAGAAAGCGCCTTGAACCCATGATCACAATCAAAAATGTCACCTTGCGCCGCAGTGCCAAGGTGTTGCTGGAAGACGCATCTGTCACCATGAACCCCGGTGAAAAAGTGGGTTTGGTGGGTCGCAATGGCGCGGGCAAATCGTCGCTGTTTGCATTGCTGAACGGCGGTCTGCACGAAGATTCGGGTGAGTTCTACATTCCCACGCAATGGCGCATGGGTCAAGTGTCGCAAGACATGCCTGAAACTGAACAAAGTGCCACCGACTTTGTGATCGAAGGTGACACCGTCTTGAATGAGGCCCGCGCAGAAGTGCAAGCGGCTGAAGCCACTGAAGACGGTGAGCGTCTGGGCAACGCCTACATGGCGCTCTACGACGCTGGTGAACACGATGCACAGTCCCGTGCGCAAGCACTCATCTTGGGCTTGGGCTTCAAAACCACCGAACTCGACAACCCAGTGAACAGTTTTTCGGGCGGTTGGCGCATGCGCTTGCAACTGGCCCGCGCCCTGATGTGTCCGTCAGACTTGCTGCTCTTGGACGAGCCCACCAACCACTTGGACTTGGATGCTTTGGTGTGGCTCGAAGCTTGGCTCAAGCGCTACGAAGGCACCATGGTGGTCATCAGCCATGACCGCGAATTTTTAGATGCAGTCACCAACGTCACGCTGCACATTGATGCAGGCAAGTTGGTGCGCTACGGCGGCAACTACAGCAAGTTTGAAGACATGCGTGCCGAGCAAATGGAGTTGCAGCAAAACGCCTTTGCCAAGCAACAAGACAAGATTGCCCACTTGCAGAAATTCATTGCCCGCTTCAAGGCCAAAGCCAGCAAAGCCAAGCAAGCGCAAAGTCGGGTCAAAGCCTTGGATCGCATGGAAAAAATTGCGCCTCTGCTGGCCGACGCTGACTTCAGCTTCGAGTTCAAAGAACCTGCCAACCTGCCCAACCCGATGCTCAGCATGCAAGGCGTGAGTGTGGGCTACCCAGCCCCCGACGATGCACCGGCAGACACCCCGCCCACCGTGATCGTGCAAAACATCAGCCGTTCGGTGTTGGCTGGTCAACGCATTGGCATCTTGGGGGCCAATGGCCAAGGCAAATCAACCTTGGTGAAAACCATTGCACGCGACTTGAAAGCTTTGGGCGGCGACATGACCGAAGGCAAGGGCCTCAACATTGGCTACTTTGCCCAGCAAGAACTCGATGTGCTGCGCCCGGCGGAGAACCCGCTGCAGCACATGATTGACTTGTGCAAAAAGTTAACGGTGGAGGGCAAGTTGGCCGGTCAAGCCACGCGTGAGCAAGACTTGCGCAGTTTCTTGGGGCAGTTCAACTTTGGTGGCGACATGGTCAAGCAGGCCGTGGGCAGCATGAGCGGCGGTGAAAAAGCCCGATTGGTTTTGTGCATGCTGGTGTGGCAACGCCCCAACCTGCTGCTGATGGACGAGCCAACCAACCACTTGGACTTGGCCACACGCGAAGCCCTGAGCATGGCCCTGAATGAATTTGAAGGCACGGTGATGTTGGTCAGTCACGACCGCGCACTCTTGCGTGCTGTGTGCGATGAGTTCTGGATGGTGTCACGTGGTGGCGTATCGCCTTTTGACGGCGACTTGGATGATTACCAACGCTACCTGTTGGACGAAGCCAAACGACTGCGTGCCGAAGCCACCGCAGCGGCCAATGCAGCGTTGACCGTGGCCGCGACTCCCGTGGCCGCGACTCCCATGGCCGCGGCACCCCTGTTGGCGACCCCGGTGAGCGTGGCCCCTGACAAGCCCTTGGTGGCTTCGCGTGAACAACGCAAAGACGATGCGCAACAACGCAAAGAAACCAACGAAAAAAAACGTCCCTTGAAAAAAGAACAGGACGGCATTGAAAAAACCATGGCCAGTTTGGAAGCTGAGAAGCAAAGCTTGCACGATCAATTGGCCAGCCCGTTGGCCCCAGCTGACATTGCCAACGCAGGCAAGCGCCTCAAAGTGGTGGAAGATGAATTGGAAGAATTGGAATTGCGTTGGCTTGAATTGACCGCGCAACTCGAAACCCTGGCTTGAATGTGATGAGGCGAAAAAAAACCAGTTCTGTTTGAACTGGTTTTTTTTTGAATGAGGGTGGTAGGACGTACAAGATTCGAACTTGTGACCAACGGATTAAAAGTCCGCTGCTCTACCAACTGAGCTAACGTCCCCCTTTGCATTGCAGTTTTGCTGCTCTGCGAAGCCGCAAAGTATAACTGTTTTTTTGCGCTTTTTGACGGTTTTAAAAAAACCGATCAGGCGGCCAATCCATTCAACACCCATGACGCTGCGCAATTACCGAATGTGGCTGTGACCGTCACCACAGAACCATAGCCATGGCAATTCAAAGAACTGTCGCGTGAAGTTTCGCTTTCTTTAGCAGGCATCCAAACACGTTCTTTGCTGAACACCGATTGAACGCCGAAAGCGGCACCGCCAGCAGGCGCCGCATGGTGTTTTCGAAGACGTTGCCGCAATTGCGCGAGCAATGGATCATGCGTGGCCTGCGCCAAATCTGCCATGTCGACCAAGTGGGCTTGTCGCTTGCCACCAGCCGCACCCACTGTGACCAAACGCACATGATGGGTCATGGCCCAAGCAGCCAAGGCCACTTTGGCACTGACTTGATCGCAGGCATCTATCACTGCATCTATGTTGCTAGGCAGGAGATCTTGGATGTTCTCCGGTGTGATGAAGTCATCAATGACGTGAACCACGCATGCCGGGTTGATTTGCAGAACACGCGCTTGCATGGCCAACACCTTGGATTGTCCGAGGGTGTCGGTGAGCGCATGCAGTTGACGGTTGACATTGGACTCTGACACATGGTCCATGTCGATCACGCTGAGTTGGCCCACGCCACTTCGCGCCAAACACTCCACAGCCCATGAACCCACACCACCTACACCCACCACGACCACATGGGCTTGGCGAATACGTTGGGCCCCTGAGTTGCCATACAAACGTGAAAGACCGCCAAAGCGGCGGTCTTCGTTGTTTTCTAAAGCTAGCGCCGTCGTGCTCAATTTACTTGAGTTTAGACAAACGTTCTTTGCCAGCAGCAGCAGCGTCGGTATTGGGAAACTGTTTGACCAATTCGTCCAAGGTTTTTTTGGCCTCTTTGGCTTGCTTGGACTCCAGCTGGGCATTGCCCAGCGTCAACAGAGCTTCAGGCACGCGCTGATGGTTGGGACTCAGGGCAATGAATGCTTTGAGTTGGTTGATCGTATCGGCGTAATCACGGGCAACGTAATTGGCGCTGCCTAACCAAAACAAGGCACTGGGTCGGTAACCGCTGGCGGGATATTTGCGCAAGAAACCTTCAAAAGATGCAGCCGCTGCCGCGAAATCACCCTTTCGAAAGACAGCCAAACTGGCATCGAAATCTTTTTTTTCTGTGGGCTCGGCTTGAAACTCCAGACCGTCAACTTGAACCGTGATGGGTTCGAATTGATCAAATCGTTGGTTCACCATTTTGAGGCGGTCATCAACAGCGGCCAGGGTTTCTTTTTGGCTTCGTTGCAGCAAGGCGATGTCGCGCATCAACTCCTCGCGTTCACCCCGCAAGCTTGATATGTCCTGCTTCAAACTGTCAATTTGAGATTGCAGCTGCAGCAAAGATTGCTTGTACTGATTAACCTCTTGCTCAGCCGATTTTTGAACCTGAGTGGCTTGTTCAATCGACTTTTGCAGATTTTGGTCCCCAGCTTGCTGGGCTTGACGCAAGGTTTCAACACGCTGGCGCAATTCCAAAATAGCGCGACGGGCTTCTTCGTCTTCAAACAACGCTGCATGCAAGGATGAGCAGGCCAAGGCCATGCTCATCAATGCCCACTTCGTGCTTAGCCTCATTTGTAGAAGAATTCAGTGCGACGGTTTTTTGAGAATGCAGATTCGTCACTGCCTTGAATCGCAGGCTTTTCTTCTCCAAAACTGACCGATTCAATTTGTGCAGATGACACACCCAAGAGGCTCAGGCTTTGACGCACCGCATCCGCGCGCTTTTGTCCCAAGGCCAAGTTGTACTCGCGACCTCCCCGCTCATCGGTATGACCTTCCAAGGACACCTTGGCGCGAGGATTGTTTTTCAAGAATTGAGCATGCCCCTCAATGGCATTTTGGAATTCTGCTTTCACCACGAAACTGTCATAGTCAAAGTAAATGACTTTGGTCACGCCATTGGGGCCAGCGGCCAAGTTGTCGGATGTGACAGTACTGACAGGAGCCACTGCGGACTGGGCTTGCGCAACGGCAGGTGCTGGCGTGGGCTCTGGTGCTGGTGCACTCACGCTGGATCCAGATTTGTCTTCAACGGGGACATCATTGAGTTTGACGCCAGAGGCACAAGCCGACAGCAACACGGCCAGGCCAAAAGACAAGAAAAATTTATTCACAACACACTCCAGTGATTCAAGGTTTTAAAAAAGGTCCCCAATGGGGTTCTCGGATATTATTGGATTGTCCCGCCAATTTGGCGCTTATTTTGCCATCAAGCGTGGTCGTCATCAGCACCTCCTTGCCTTGAACCATGGTGGCATAAAGGATGAGTTTGCTGTTGGCTGCAAAACTGGGGCGTTCATCAATATGGGTATCGGTGAGGGGGTACACCTTGTCGGTGGCCAGTTCCAAAAGGTGCAATCTGTATTGGCTTGCGTTTCGAGCGATGTAAGCCAACCAGCGTCCATCAGGGCTCAATGTAGGCGAAATGTTGTAATTCCCCAAGAAGGTAACTCGCTGAACAGGTCCGCCTGCTGCAGGAGTTCTGTAAATTTGGGGTGAGCCACCGCGGTCACTGACAAAATAAATGGCACTGCCGTCCGGGGTAAAGACGGGCTCAGTGTCGATACCGTTGGATTGCGTGATGCGTTTGGGTTCTCCGCCTTTGGCATCCAAGGAGAAAATTTGTGATGAGCCATCCCGACTCAAAGTGACAGCCACTGTTTTGCCATCGGGGGACCAAGCGGGGGCGCTGTTCGAGCCTTTGAAATTGGCGAGTATGCGACGTTTGCCGGTAGACACATCGTGGACGTAGACGACCGGTTTGCGAGACTCAAATGAAACATAGGCCAAGTCGGTGCCGTTGGGCGCCCATCTGGGAGAAATAATGGGCTCAGGACTGGTCAAGGCTGCTTGTGCATTTTCCCCATCCGCATCGGCCACCCAAAGCACATGTCGCTGACTTTGCTTGGTGACATAGGCAATGCGTGTTGAAAAAACACCCTTGTCACCTGTGAGTTTTTCATAGACCTGATCAGCAATACGATGTGAGACCAAGCGCAAATCAGATGCCACCACCAAGAAGCTTTGACCACCTAAATCTTGGCCTTTGATCACATCCCACAATCGGTACTTGACATCAAAACGACCATCCGCAGTTTTTTGAATGCTGCCTGTGACCAAGGCATCGGTGTTGGTTTGGCGAATCGCAACAAAATCGGGTCGGCTTGTGTCATCCAAAACCATGCCGGGATCCATGGTTTTGAATTGACCACTGCGGTCCAAGTCAGAGGCAACAATCAGTGCGGGTTTTTGAGGCGCGGCATCTTGTCCCTTGAATGAAGCAATGCCAATTGGAATTTGGGTGATACCTACACCAGAAACTTCAACACGAACTTCAGACCATGCCGAACTGACCACGCCGATGGAGAGGGTCATGGCAGTCAGAATTGGAAGGAAAAAGTTGATCATCGCTTCTGTGAATAGAAAAAAAACAATTCTAACCATGCTAAAGAGGACCAAGGCGATAATCAGAAGAATGAGTTCAACCTGACGCCATGTCCGAGAAATCCAATATTTTTAAACGCTTGCAAAGAGCAGGCCGGTACTTTGTACATCCGCCCATGGCTTGGGTGACCGCATTGTTCTGTCTTTTGATTGTTGCCATCGCTGAACCCATGGTGCCAGCCTTGTTGCAACCTCTCCTTGACAAAGGCTTCAAACAAAACAGTTTTCCCATCTGGATGGTGCCCGTGGCCCTGATTGGTCTCTACACGATTCGTGGACTCAGCATGTTTGTTGGTCAGGTCTGCATTGCCAAAGCCACCAACCAAGGCCTGTTGAAATTGCGCGTAGCCATGTTCGAGCGCTTGCAAGATGCCTCTTTGAACCTTTATCGACAACAAAATGCCAGCACCTTGGGCAACACCTTGGTCTACGAGGTTCAAACTGGCGCTCAAATGCTGGTGGGTTCATGCATGAGTTTGTTTCGTGACAGTCTGACACTGATCGCACTGGTAGGTTATTTGCTGTATTTGAATTGGCAACTCAGTTTGATCGTCGCCTTGTTGATTCCTTCAGTCGGTTTTTTGATGAAAGCCATGAGCAAACGTCTTTATGGTCTCACACGAAAAAACCAAGCGGCAACCGATGAACTGGCCTATGTGGTGGAAGAATCTGCGCTGGCTTACCGTGAAATTCGCTTGCATTCGGCACAAGATTTACAAGCCCGTCGCTTTGAGTCTTTGGGCCGCACACTCGAGCGTCTCACCATGAAAATGGCGGTAGCCAGTTCTGGCATCACACCACTGACCCAATTGTTTGCGGCCATCGCGTTGTCGGCCGTCATCAGCGTTGCGCTGTTGCAAAGTCAAGACAGCAATATGACCGTCGGCGGATTCGCATCATTTGTGACCGCCATGTTGATGTTGGTCAACCCCATCAAGCATTTGTCTGAAATTGCAGGCCCCATCACCCGTGGTTTGGCGGCCCTAGAGCGCGGTTTGGAATTGATTGAAAACACCCCTCAGGAAACCGGCGGACAGTACCGATCTGCACAAGCGCGTGGGCATATTCAATGGGAAAACCTGGGTGTACGTTATCAAGCAGACCATCCTTGGGCATTGCGTGAAATTCATTTAGACGTGTTAGCGGGGGAAACCGTGGCACTGGTTGGAAGTTCAGGCTCTGGCAAAACCACCTTGGCCAATCTTCTGCCGCGTTTTGTGGACTGGACAGAGGGCGATTTGAAGCTGGACGGCGTCAGCGTACGTGATTGGTACTTGCCCGATTTGCGACGACAATTTGCCATGGTGAGTCAAAATGTGGTGGTTTTGAATGACAGCTTGGCCATGAATGTGGCCTTGGGCCAAACACCTGAACCGGAGAAAGTCCTTCGTTGTTTGGAAGCGTCGAATTTGGGTGACTATCTGCGCAGCCTGCCGCAAGGCATCGACACCGTGGTTGGGCACAACGCATCCAGCATGTCGGGCGGTCAAAGACAACGATTAGCGATTGCGCGAGCGCTTTACAAAGAGGCGCCCATTTTGATTTTGGACGAGGCCACATCAGCGCTGGACAATGAATCTGAACGCATGGTGCAAGAAGCCCTGCTGCGTCTTCAACAAGGAAAAACCACATTGATCATTGCGCATCGGTTGTCAACCATTGAGTCTGCAGACCGCATCGTGGTCATGGACTCAGGCCGCTTGATCGAGATGGGCAACCATGCCAGTTTGCTGGCCAAAAATGGAGCTTATGCCGCCATGTTCAAGCTCAAAAGCGTCAGCCATGAGCAAGCGCCGCTCACTGAAAGCTAAATCAGCACGATACTGAACTGTTCAGGACCCATGCCGAATTCGGCTTGCAATGAAATAGGCTTGCCAATGAAGTCACTCAAACCTGCCAAGTGCAGGCTTTCTTCTTCTTGCAGCAAATCGACCAC
>Ga0164292_10004220_pt1 | contig 11690 bp, 20 predicted proteins | sample GEODES117metaG_FD_111486 | JGI IMG/M metagenome (GOLD analysis project Ga0164292, IMG submission 111486) | Eutrophic lake water microbial communities from Lake Mendota, Wisconsin, USA - GEODES117 metaG | ecosystem: Environmental > Aquatic > Freshwater > Lake | place: USA: Lake Mendota... | reverse complement strand
TCGTGAGCGTTACAGCTTTGGCTGGTCTGATCCCCTCGGTATGTGGGGTTCTGCTGGAGCCTAATTAGGCTAATAAAAAGGGGAGCCAAAAACTCCCCTTTTTCATTTATTTGTAGTAAGATTACTTAAACTGGGTGAACCGCCTATCAAACTGCCCCAGCAGACGCATACACGATTGATAGGTTGAACTTTGTATGAAGGACAATTTATTATGGCATTAGCAACTACCTCAGCCGTATGGCGCTCCACTGGTGGAGATCAAACTCGTACAGCAACCGCTGGCTCCATGGTTATGGCAGCTCAGTTCTTTATTTCTAACTGTGCAGCAACCGCAAACGTAACAAACTCTACTGGCACCGAGGCTCTAATTCTCCCCGCTGGCGCTGTTGTTACTGATGTTTCTATTACTGAAACTGGCACAGGTAACATTAACCTAGGGTTTACCCCACTAATTGGTGTTGGTCCAGGACAAACAACATCCCTTGGCACCCCAGTTCCTACTGGATTCTTGATTAACGAAGCTATTACTGCTCGTGTAAACGTTCAAGTTGGTGGCACTGATGGTGGCGCTTCTTTAGGTAACGTAGCTAACGCAACTAACTTAGTTGTTGTAACTACCGCCGCTAACAGCTCTGCTTCTGGCAACTGCTCTGGAATCATTCGTTATTTCGTAGCTGATAATGGCGCAGAAAACGTTTAATTAATCTAGGGGGTTCGCCCCCTGTTTACTTTGGAGATTAATTATGGGTATGCAATATGATGTGTTAGCAGTACATGCGGATGGAGACGTTCAAGCTGTTGTAGGGCCGCTTAGGGTTAAAGCGTATCAATTAGCCCCTGGTGGAACTGCTGGTGAAATTAAGTTTTTTGATACTGCAGCTAATTCCGCTACAGGAACTGAGCGTTTAACACTAAATATCACTACAAATACAGCTGTTATTTCTACACTAATACCTGGTGAGGGTATTCGTTTTACTAATGGTTTGTATTTAGACTTACCAGCTAATGCTGCAATTACAGTATTTTATGGCTAAGAAAAAAGGTGTCTCTCTTGCGGTTGGTCGTGGTGAAAAGCTGCCTGTATCTAAGGGTGCTGGGCTTACCGCCAAAGGTCGTGCTAAGTATAATGCAGCGACTGGTTCTAATCTAAAGGCTCCACAGCCCGAAGGTGGTGCTCGTAAGCGTTCATTCTGCGCCCGTATGTCTGGTATGCCAGGACCAATGAAGGACGAGAATGGGAAGCCTACTAGAAAGGCTGCCTCATTAAAGAGGTGGAAATGCTAAACATGATGGAGCTTTGGACTGGTGGTTTGACCATATTTATGGCATTGATTGGATATATCATGCACGAAAAGTTCAATGAACTGGGTCGTATTAGTATTTTATTAAACAAGACAAGAGAAGAGGTGGCTCGTGATAACGTTACTAAAGCAGAAGTTGATCGGATTATGGAACACATTGATTCAAGGTTTAACAAACTTGAAATCAAAATTGACCAGCTTATTCAAAGGTAAGTAATGCCAAGCACTTCTAAAAAACAACATAATTTTATGGCAGCGGTTGCAAATAACCCAAATTTTGCCAAAAAAACTGGTGTTCCCATGTCTGTTGGCGAGGATTATATGGCAGCAGACAAAGGCAGGACATTCCGTGTTGGAGGCGCAAAAACCTCTAAAAAGGAAGGCATTAATAAACAAAAAACAAACCGTGGCGAAAGGCAATTGCCTAATGCTATGTTAAACAAATACATAGGAAAAAAAGACGGAGGAATTATGAAAGCTGTAGATTCTAAAAAAAATCCAGGACTAGCAAAATTACCAACTGAAGTACGAAATAAAATGGGTTACGCCAAAAACGGAGGAATGATGAAACATAGTGATATGGCTAAAGACATGCCAATGATGAAAAAAGTAGCAAAGAAAGAAGTTAAAGCGCATGAGAAATCAATGCACAAAATGGCTTCTGGTGGCAAAGTAGGTCAACTATCTAAAGCTGACGGCTGCGCTACTAAGGGCAAATCAAAAGGCACAATGGTTAAGATGAACAAAGGCGGAATGTGTTAAATGCCAATTAATCCTATAGACCCTTCTAAAAAGCCTGGTGGTAATGGGAACGAAAAATATACTCCTCCCAAGGAAAAGTTCGGTCCTAGCGAATACGATAAAGCAGCAGAAAAAATAAAGCAGGATAGCGAAAAAGCTAAGGCTGAAGCAAGCAAAATGGCAGAAGAACATAGGGCAAAAACTAAAGCTGAAAGCCCACGCACGTACACGGAAAGATTGCAAGATATGGGCAGATTGCCTAAGCCTAGTGTCGGCAGTGGAAAAAGTGGTGGCGGTGGAGCTGGTGGTGATTTTAGTGGTATGAAGGGTTTAGACAAACCGTTTAAAGCTGGCGGTAAAGTATCTAGCGCTTCTAAACGAGCTGATGGATGTGCCATTAAAGGCAAAACTAAAGGACGAATGGTATGAGACCTTCTCGTGGTATGGGTGCGATTAAACCATCTAAAATGCCTGGTGGAAAAAGAAAAGCTAGGCGTGACGACACCGACTTTACTCAATATGCGGAAGGCGGTAAAGTTGGTTTATATGAAAATATTCATAAAAAGAAAGCACGTATTGCAGCTGGTTCTGGTGAAAAAATGCGTAAGCCTGGGTCTAAGGGTGCGCCTACTAAAGCGGACTTTATTCAATCTGCTAAGACGGCGAAAAAATAATGACTACTACAGGAACCACCGCATTTAACCTAGACATGAACGACCTCATTGAAGAGGCGTTTGAGCGTTGTGGTTTAGAGTTGCGTTCTGGTTATGATTTTAGAACTGCTAGACGGTCTTTAAACCTGCTTACTATTGAATGGGCTAATCGTGGTATTAACCTATGGACAGTAGAGCAAGGGCAGATTGCTATGGTTACTGGACAAGCTATGTACCCTATTCCAGTAGATACAATAGACCTAATGGATATGGTTATCCGTCAATACAACGGTAACTTTGCCAATCAAATTGACATTAACATTAGCCGTATTGCAGAGCCTACTTATATGTCTTTGCCTAATAAATTGGCACAAGGACGTCCTATTCAAGTATGGATTAACCGTCAATCAGGAAATACTGACGCAATACCTACTACCGTGTTGGCAAGCAATACTGGTGGAACAATTAGCGCTACAGCTACTTCTATTAATGTTGCATCGGTAGCAAATCTTTCTACTTCTGGGTTTGTAAAAATTGGAACAGAAACCATTAGCTACCCAAATATTGTAGGTAATACTCTTACAAATTGCGCCCGTGGTCAAAATGGAACTACAGCAGCTGCTCATGCAGACGGCGCAGAAGTAACCGTTCAATACCTGCCGTGCATTAATGTATGGCCTACTCCTAACGCTCCAGGCAATCAATATACGTTTGTTTACTACCGCATGCGTAGAATTCAAGACGCTGGAACTGGCGTTAGAGAACAGGACATTCCTTTCCGTTTTATTCCATGTATGGTAGCTGGATTGGCGTACCAATTAAGCAATAAAATGCCAGGCGTAGATCCAAACAAAATAATGATGCTAAAGGCTGATTATGAACAGCAATTCCAACTAGCGGCTGATGAAGATAGAGAGAAGGCTTCCGTAAGATTCGTTCCAAGGAACTTATTCTATGCCTAGCCAATGGGCCTCTGGCAAACATTCAATTGCCCAATGTGATAGGTGTAATTTTAGATACAAACTAAAGGAACTAAAAACACAAACGGTAAAAACAAAGCCTTTTAAAATTAAGGTTTGCCCTACTTGCTGGGATCCAGATCAGCCGCAGCTGCAGTTGGGTATGTATCCTGTTAATGATCCTCAAGCAGTACGGGAGCCAAGACCTGATAATAGCTATTTACAGTCTGGTAATAGTGGTTTACAAATTGTAAATACTGGCAGTACAGATCCAGATGGATTTGGTTATCCAGAAATGGGTAGTAGAGTAATACAATGGGGTTGGAACCCTGTGGGTGGAAGTAGGGGTCCAGATGCAGGTTTAACCCCAAATGACTTGGTACAACAAGTAATTGTTGGTACAGTAACGGTAACGACAACTTAAGGAGTTGAAAATGTTTAAAAAAGGCGCAGACGGAATTGAAAAAAAAGGTAAAACTGACGTTAAAATTTACCCTAATGATGGTTTAAAAGTAATTGATAATGGTCCAAAATCTAGTAAAAGTAGCTTAAATAAGAACATGAAAGCTATGGGTCGTAATTTGGCTCGTTGTTCTAATCAAAGAGGTCGTTAATCATGGCTAAATATTCTATGAAAAAAGGTGGTAAGGAAGTAGGATCTGCTGAGGTCTATGCTGAACCACATACCATGAGTGGTAAAAAATTATCTAATGTTGAAAGCTCAGTTACTAAAAAAGGTAACGGAGTAAATGACGTTAACATGTCTGTTGCTGGTATTAGCAAAGGTAACTATGCCCCAATGAACCCATATGGAGTTGGTGTAATGCGTGGTTATGGCGCTGCTACCAAAGGTCGCAAAATTAGCGGAAAAATGGGCTAATGAATTACGCTCAGTTAACGCAAGCGATTATTGACTACTCTGAGTCTGATGAGCAGTCTTTTGTAACTAATATTCCTTTGTTTGTCCAGCAATGTGAAGAACGGGTTTATAACGCCGTTCAGATCCCAGCCATTCGTAAGAATCAGACTGGTAACTTTACACAAAGCGACAAGTACCTTGCGTTACCTTCAGACTATTTAGCGTCTTTTTCGATGGCGGTTATTTTGGCTAATGGCAGTCAAGAGTTCCTAATTGACAAGGACGTTAACTTTATTCGTCAGGCATACCCAAGTCCTACAGATGAGGGCGTTCCCCGTTACTACGCCCAGTTTGAGCCGTATACATACATTATTGGTCCGACCCCAGATGCAAACTACAATGTAGAGCTGCATTATTACTATTACCCACAATCTATTGTTACTGCTGGTACTAGTTGGCTGGGCGATAACTTTGAAACCGTCTTGTTATATGGTTCTTTGCGTGAGGCTGTAATCTTCCAAAAGGGAGAACAAGACATGGTTGCCTACTATGAACAAAAGTACCAAGAATCCTTAGCATTGCTCAAAGAATTGGGTGATGGTAAAGATAGACGTAGCGCCTACCGTGATGGACAATTACGATTACCCGTACCAGGACCAGTTAGATAATTTTTAGGAGCAAGAAATGGCAATTACCCAAGGAATGGCTACATCGTTTAAGGTTCAAATCTTAAATGGTCAGCACAATTTTTCAGCAAACACGTTTAAATTAGCTCTGTATACCAGCTCGGCTACTATTAACGAGAATACAACTGCATACTCTACAAGCAACGAAGTAGCTTCTGCTGGTAACTACAGTGCTGGTGGAAATACTTTATCGGTTAGCGTAACCCCAACAAATACTGGAAACGTGGCTTTTATCTCGTTTTCCAATACGTCTTGGGCAAATGCAACGATTACCGCTAACGGCGCTTTGATTTATAACGCTAACTTGGCAAATGCGGCTGTTGCTGTATTGGCTTTTGGTGGTGATAAAACATCGACCAATGGTACATTTGCAGTGAACTTCCCAACTGCTGACGCAACCAACGCAATTATTCGTTTGACCGCTAGTTAAGGAGCTGTAAATGGCTCTGATCTTAAAAGATCGTGTTAAAGAAACCACTGCTGTAACCAGCACAGGTACGGCTACCCTTTTGGGCGCTGTAACTGGCTATCAGTCTTTTTCGGTTATTGGTAACGGAAATACGTGTTATTACACCATTGCTGCGCAGACTGGCTCAGAGTGGGAAGTTGGTATTGGTACATACACTTCGCCAGATCAGTTAAGCCGAGATACTGTTTTATCCTCAAGTAATAGCGGTTCAGTAGTTAACTTTTCTGCTGGAACAAAAGACGTATTTGTAACGCAACCATCGTCAAAAGCCGTTTATACCGATGCAAGTAATATTGTTAATACCTCTGGTAATGCTGCCACAACTGTTACTTTTACTCAGGTTAATACCACAAATTTAGTTGCCAGCTCTGTTACCTTAACGGCTGGAACAATTAGCGCCAATGCTGCTAACGCCACGGATATTACCAATAAAACTTATGTTGATGGACTTTTCTCAACAGGCATTACATACCATTCCCCAGTAAGGGTAGAGTCACCAAACACAGCTGGCAATTTAAACGCTACATACAATCAACCTGGTGGTGCTGGTGTTGGTGTTGGAGCTACATTGACCAATGCAGGGACGCAGGCTGCTCTTGTAATTGATGGTATTACGATGGTGGTAGCTGATCGTGTATTAATTTACAACCAGACCAATGCGTTTGAAAACGGTGTTTATACAGTTACTAACGTAGGTTCTATATCTACTAACTGGGTATTAACCCGTGCAACCGATGCCGATACTTATGGTGTTGGAAACCCAAATAAACTAGGCCAAGGTGACGCATTTTTCGTTACTTCTGGTAATACAGGCGCTGGCGAAACTTATATTTGTAACACCGTAGGTACCATTACCTTTGGCACCACAAACATTACATTTGCTCAGATTAGCTCTGTACAGGTTTATTCCGCTGGTACTGGTTTAAACCTTACCAACTTAGCATTTAGTATTGCTAATACCGCTGTTACTGCAGCGCAATATGGTAACGATGGAGCTGTTGGACAGTTTACGGTTAACGCTCAAGGGCAGTTAACTAACGCTGCTAACGTATCAATTAACGCTTCTAGTATCTCTGTAGGCACTTTAGCCAACGGAAGAACCACAGCCGATTCTGCTAATGGAGCATCAACCATAGTTTTGCGAGACGCTAATGGTTCGTTTAATGCTAACGTAATAACTGCTACAACAGTTAATGCAACTTCTGGTAACTTCACCAACATTACTGGCAACGCCGTAGCTTTAACCGCTATCAATGCCTCTAATATCACTTCTGGTACGTTAGATAACGCTCGTACTACAGGCAACACAGCAAACAGCGCAAGCACCATAGTGCTTAGAGATGCAAACGGCAGCTTCGGATCCAACGTTATTAGTGCTTCTTTGTTTAGTGGTGACGGTTCAGCAATTAATGCTATCAATGCTTCAAATATATCGTCTGGCACAATTGCCAATGCTCGTACTACGGCTGCCTCTGCTAACGGGGCTGCTACGATTGTTCTTCGTGACTCTAGTGGTAGCTTTGATGCCAATACAGTTAACGCTGTATCGCTTATAGGTAACGCTTCTCAAGTAACAGCAATTAATGCCTCTAACATTTCTTCGGGGACTATTGATAATGCAAGAACGACTGCTTCTTCTAGTAACGGCTCTAGTACTATTGTTCTCCGTGATGCAGGTGGGGCGTTCGCTGCTGGGGCAATAACAGGTACATCGTTTACTGGTAACGGTTCTGCTATTACCGCCATTAACGCTTCGGCAATTACCACAGGAACTTTAGATAATGCCAGGACTACTGCTTCTTCTGCCAATGGTGCTTCCACTATTGTTGCTCGTGATGCTAACGGGTCTTTTACTGCTAACGTAGGAACATTTACTTCTATATCAGGTAATGGTGTAGCCCTTACAGCCATTAATGCCAGCAATATTAGTTCTGGAACCATAGACAACGCAAGAACAACTGGCAATACTGCTAACAGCGCAAGTACATTGGTATTAAGAGACGCAAATGGTAACTTTGCTTCTAACGAAATTAGTGGTGAAGAAGTGATTGCTACTAACGGCTTGTTTATAAACAGCTTAACAATATCTTCTAGTTACAGTATTCCATCAAACTCTTCTGCTATGTCGGTTGGGCCTGTCACTTTAGCAAACGGTGTAAGCGTAACTGTGCCATCTGGCGGTCGTTGGGTAGTTCTATAAGGATAAGATATGAGTATCGTTTTAATAGGCTCAACTAGCGGAAGTATTACATTACAAGAACCAGCCGTTGCTGGAACTAATACCATTACACTTCCAGCAAGCACAGGAACTATGGCTTTATATGCAAATCCACAAATAACGGTATATACAAGCGGTAGTGGAACTTATACAACACCAACTGGTGCTAAATTTTTACAAGTTCGCATGGTTGGTGGTGGTGGTGGCGGTGGTTCAACAACTGGTTCTGCTGGCAGTGCTGGTGGTGCTTCTACTTTTGGTTCTGCTTTTTTAACGGCTAATGGTGGTGGCGGCGGTTCAACTGCATCAGGAGGTGTTGCTTCAGGCGGTTCTGCTACTGGTGGCGATATAAATATATCAGGTGGCGAAGGCGGTGCTGGCCCTCAACCAGTACCAGGAAGTTACGCACCTGGTGGTTCTGGGGGAAATTCGGCTTTTGGTGGTGGTGCAGCACAATCACAAGCCGCAGTCGTTGGTACTGCTGGCTCTACTAATAGTGGTGGCGGTGGAAGCGGTGGAAGTGGTGGACCAGGCGGAGGTCTTGGTTCTGCTGGCGGTGGCGGTGCTGGCGGTTACTGTGAAAAACTTATTACATTGCCATCTTCTACTTACGCATACGCAGTAGGTGCTGGTGGTTCCGCTGGATCAGGCGGTACTAATGGCGGTGCTGGCGGCTCAGGAATAATTATTGTTACTGCTTATTTTGGATAAAACTATGGATAAAACTATGAACAAATACGCAATCATTCAAAACGGGTTAGTTATCAATTACATTGAGTACGAAACTCAACCTAAAAACCCACCACCTTCTTTTAAAGAAGGAACAATAGCCGTACTAAACAATAATGTTGGTGTTGGCTATACATACGCTGATGGTGTGTTTACTGAACCAAAACCTTATCCTAGTTGGACATTAGTAAACAATAAATGGGAAGCTCCAACACCCAAGCCACAAGACAACAAACTTTATGTTTGGGACGAAGCTACAACTAGCTGGAAGGGATTAACATAATGGCATCAATTATCACAGCCACAACTACCAATGGACTTGTTAGTTCTGCTGATAACTCAGGTGTATTACAGTTAGCATCGGGTACTGGTAATTTAATTACTGTTCCATCTACTACTGGAACAATGGCTTTATATGCAAATCCACAAATAACTGTTTATACAAGCGGTAGCGGAACTTATACAACCCCTACTGGTACTAAATATTTAACTGTTGAATTAGTTGGTGGCGGTGCTGGTGGTTCTGCAAGTAGCAACGGATCCGCTGGCGGAACTGGAGGAAACACTACATTTTCAACTTTAACTGGGACTGGCGGTACTTCAACTGTCCCAACTGTTGGAGGAACTGGTGGAGCGGCTTCTGGCGGTGATGTAAATATTGCTGGAGGTTCTGCATCAGGTTCATATCAAGCCTTTGAAACATCAGGTGCTTCTTATACTGGCGGTAGTAATGGAGGAGTTTCATATTTTGGAGGTGCTGGCAAAGGGGGTGCTCCAGGTGGTAGCGCAGGTGGTGCGGCAGCTACAAATAGTGGTTCTGGAGGTGGAGGCGGCGCTCAAAATACAACTGCTTATGCTGGTACTGGTGGAGGTGCTGGTGGATATGTTAGAAAACTTATTACCTCTCCTTCAGCTACTTATTCTTATGCGGTGGGTGCTGGGGGTTCTGGTGGAGCGGCTGGTGTAACGGACAGCTTTGCTGGCGGTGCTGGCGGCTCAGGAATAATTATTGTTACTGCTTATTTTGGATAATAAATGTGAAGCACCAACAGCCAAACCAAATGACGGAAAGCTATATATGTGCGATGAAGCTACAACTAATTGGAAGGAATTAACATAATGCCTATCGTATTAGACGGCACAAACGGAATTACATTTCCTAATAGCACTACACAAGCTAGTGCTGGAAAAGTATTGCAAGTGGTTCAAGTTATTAACTCTACAACATTTAGTTCTTCCAGCACTAGTTATGTTACCCCAACAGATATGAGTGTAACAATTACTCCAACAAGTTCAACAAGTAAAATATTAGTTTTAATGAGAGTAATGTGTTCTGGTTCTCTTGCTGGAACTATTACTTTGCGTGGTCAATTAATTCGTGGCGCAACAGCTTTAGACTCTGGAGATAGTGGAGCTTCACCAAACAGCAGTTTTATTAATACACGCTTTGTTAATTATTTAGACTCTCCAGCAACTACATCTGCAACAACATACTCTTATCAATTTTATGGTGATGGAGCTACTTGGTATGTTAATCAGACTGGAGCTGCTGGAAATCCAGCTTCTAGTCAATTAACTTTAATGGAGATTGCAGGATGATAAGTGCTATTTATAAACTATATCCACAAGTTAAATATACCATTGACAATGTTGCTTACGATGCTAATGACAATGAAGTTGCTTATGACCTTGCTGCGGTGACTGCACAAGCTGAAGCGGATGTACAAGCAGCTAAAAATGCAAAGATTTCTGCATTAGCTAAATTAACTGCACTTGGACTTTCTGAAGATGAAGTAAAAGCATTAATAGGATAGACGAGGACTAAATGTTTGCTGAATCCCCGTATGCAGGTTCGCCTTTTGCCTCACTGGGGGTAGCTGCGGATGTATCCATAACTGTTGTTGGGGTTTCTGCGGTAGGTGTAGTAGGCACAGTTGATATAAGCACAGGCGCTACTATTGACTTAACAGGCGTAAATGCGATTGGTCGAGTTGGTGATGTAGCAGTAACGGCTGATTCTAACGTTGATGTAACGGGTATTAACATCCCATGTCTAGTTGGCACGGTAGATGTAAGAGCTGATGCAGTTGTAGATTTGACTGGGGTGTACGCTGTAGGGCGCATAGGTAACGTAGATGTTCAGGCTGGTGCAGTAGTTACGGTTACTGGAGTAGCTGCTATCGGGATTACAGGCTCGGTAACGGTTACAGGCAATGCAGTTGTAGATTTGACTGGAGTTTATGCAGTAGGCCGATTAGGTAATGTAGATGTTACAGCTAGCGCCACAGTATTTGTTACAGGCGTATATGCGGTAGGGCTAATTGGTAACGTATCTGTATCAGGAAATGCCACGGTAAACGTGACAGGAGTCAAGGCTGTTGTTAAACTTAAAGTCGTAAACGTTTGGGGCAATATTAATACAGATCAGATACCTAATTGGGCACCAATCGCACCTGGCGCTGGTTCTGGATGGACAGAGATTAACCCTAGCCAAACGCCTAACTGGACAGATGTTTTAGTGCCTTCGGGCTTTGATAATTAAGGATATACCATGGCAAGTACATTTTCACCATCATTACGTATCGAGTTAATCGGTGACGGAGACCAATCAGGTATCTGGGGGCAAACCACTAATACAAACCTAGGAACCTTAATAGAACAGGCAATTTCTGGGGTTATTACGATAAATTTGACAGACTCTAATTACACCCTAAGTAATTTTAATGGTGTATCTGATGAGGCTAGAAACCAAGTTATTGTAGTTGTTGGCACAGTTACTGGAATACGTAACGTTAGTCCTCCGATAGTTGAAAAAACTTATGTTGTTCAAAACAACACTACAGGCGGTTTTGCTATACGAGTTATTGGCACTACTGGTCAGGGCGTATTAATACCAAATGGCACCACAGCATACATATACTGTGATGGAACTAACTTTAACAGTATTATTAATGGCGCAACTGGTAACTTTGACGTGGCAGGCAACCTAGCGGTTACGGGTACAACTGCTTTAACTGGTGCTGCTACTTTATCTAGCACTTTAGGTGTTACTGGAGCTACCTCATTAACTACAGG
>Ga0164292_10004219_pt1 | contig 11693 bp, 18 predicted proteins | sample GEODES117metaG_FD_111486 | JGI IMG/M metagenome (GOLD analysis project Ga0164292, IMG submission 111486) | Eutrophic lake water microbial communities from Lake Mendota, Wisconsin, USA - GEODES117 metaG | ecosystem: Environmental > Aquatic > Freshwater > Lake | place: USA: Lake Mendota... | reverse complement strand
TTTAGGATTGACCCGAATGACTTGATTTCCAGAATAAGTATCATATCCAACTTCATCAAGTCCTTCACCTTCCCAAGCAATCTTCATTCCAAAATAGGGTGCTGCTTCTTCAACGAACTCACGCACCGAATACTGCTCTCCTGTGGCAATTACATAATCATCTGCCTCATCCTGCTGAAGCATTAACCACATCGCCTCTACGAAGTCCCTAGCGTGTCCCCAGTCCCTCTTTGAGTTTAGGTTCCCGAGATATAGTATATCTTGTTCCCCAGTTGAAATGCGTGATAATCCTCTAGTGATTTTTCTTGTGACAAAAGTTTCTCCTCTTCTAGAGGATTCGTGATTGAAAAGAATTCCAGAACTTGCGTGTAGTCCGTAAGACTCTCTGTAGTTTTTTGTAATCCAGTATCCATAAACTTTTGCAACTCCATAAGGTGAACGGGGATAAAAAGGTGTGGTTTCTTTTTGAGGAATTTCTTGTACTTTACCAAACATTTCTGATGTTGATGCTTGATAGATACGAGTCTTATTTTCCATTCCAAGAAGACGAACTGCTTCTAAAATACGAAGAGTTCCAAGACCATCAACCATACCAGTATATTCAGGCATCTCAAAAGAAACCTTTACATGACTTTGAGCACCAAGATTATATATTTCATCGGGTTGAACTTGTTGAATTACTCTTACAAGATTCGTAGAATCAGTTAAATCACCATAATGAAGTTTGATTTGATTGTAAATATGATCTATTCTTTGCGTATTGATTTGAGAGGCGCGACGAATAATACCATGAACTTCGTATCCTTTCTCTAGGAGAAGTTCGGCAAGATATGAACCGTCTTGACCTGTGATTCCACTAATTAAAGCAACTTTCATATAAGAACTACTTTTTTATTATTATAGCAAAAAAGGAGAGTTTATGCAACTCTCCTCAGGGTCTTTTAGGCTCGCCACCAATTCTTTAACTGGAAATTGGAAACCAGGCGGGAGTAAGATCCCATCCGCACCACCAATCCTTGAGAGAGATTGGAAACTCATAATAGGGTCATATTGACTCCACCAGTACTTTTAGAGTCTCTCCGTGACTAAAGGGGGGGTTCCCGACCAGTGCTGTTATAGACCATCCGTGTCTTCATCATCTTGAAAAGATAATGTCCTATCAACAAATCCACTATGAGATATAAATCTATTAATCCATTTTTCTTGCTCGTCAATAGGCATACTATAAAATAAATGGTAAGCTGCTTTTCTTTGAGATTGACTTCTTTTAGTATGACATACTTTGCATAGAACTTGTATATTATCAAGTTGACTAATAAGATCTTGTTTACCAATAGAAAGAAAAGATTGTCTAGATTTTTTTAATCCTGGATTAATATGATCATATTCTAAATTTTTTTTAGATCCACATTTGCAACACTCATACCCACAATGTTCGTGTATAATATCTCTATTTCTTTGTCTTTTCTTTTCTTGATTATTTTTGGCAACCTGTGGATTTTTAGAATAATATTCCCTCGCTGTTTTTTTACGGAGTTCTAAATTTGCGTAAGACATAGGTTATGAATATTTATATTAATATTTATAATCTATGTATATTTACGATATGCAGGAACTCCTTCAGAATCAAGCCAGCGAGTGTAATTAACATCTTCCATAGCAGTCAAACACTGCATCTGATTATCAAAAAGATAGATGTCATTCCATCGTTTGGTATAATAATCTTTTTTCTGAAGACGATAATCGGGTTTGTTGTTAAGTTCAATAATACCTTTTTCAACAAACCGATATTCTTCTCGTTCTAATAGAACTTTAGGTTGAATCATTTTACTTCAACAGTTTCAAGGTCCTGAATGAGATAATCAATTAGAATATCATAATTATCAAGAGGGTCATCAGAAAAAATAACTCCTTCATTTTGATAAAACTTACGAACTTTTTTATAAAGTTTCGGATTCTTTACATCAAGATAAAAATCACCATTCGCTGCGGCACGAAGAGTACTAATATCTTTCTTGAATTTGATAGTCAGAGACATCGCTTTGATTTGTTTACCTTGTTATTATAGTGTGATTTGAGTTTTACGTCAAGTATACCAGTTAGAGAACTGGCAATCGGGGTGACTGGGATCGAACCAGTGTCTTCTTGCTCCCAAAGCAAGCCGTCTACCGCTGACTTACACCCCGTAACACCACTATTTATTTCAGTGTATGATTATTATACTACTTCTTATGTCTCTTGTCAAATGGTTCCCAGTGTTGCCACCCATATTCATGAACTGCCCATATACCAAGAATTGGAGGTGCTGTCAAGAGAAGACCTATTATAAAAAGTGATGCCTGATTGTCGAATAATTTTTCTACAAGATGAAGCATTATCTGTGCTCTCCACTTCCGACATATAAAATAAACATCACAATCATCATTACAAAAACTGATTGAATAACTTGATAGGTCATTATCCTCTGTTTAATTGATTAACAACGGTTAAAAGTCCGTGAGCATAAAAACCCAATAATATGGCACCAATACAGGCACTAATGACTGATGCCGTTTTATTGTGCCTATCCATCGCCTTCGCAATAGACTGGTCTATCATTTCCTGAATCTCATCCTTATCCATTTTGTAAGAAGTCATAATACTTGTCTCTAATTTCTCTATCCACATCATCAAGACTCGTTAATGGAGGAATCCATTCTCCATTAATAAGTTTATCAGCAAATCTATAAACACTTGTATCAATAATTATTTTTAATCTAGTAAAAGAACTTAAAATAAACGCTCTCTTCTGAAAGTGTTCGTCCTTAATTCTCATTGCTTTCCGTTAAGATATTTTTCTAATGGATCTCTTTTTGATTTAACTATTTCACACGCTCTGGTGTAAAACATATTATTAGTATTCCCAGACTTCTCAAAAGTCTGCTTGATCTTCACCCAGTTGTCATAGGTGTGTTGATCCATAGAGTTTTAAGTCGAATACTACTAATTATGCTAATGAGTATTTTGAGTCTGTCAACTTTGTGAGGATTTATTGACATTAACGGAGAGAACAGGAATCGAACCTGCGAAGCTTTTAAACCCAGCCGCTTTCAAGGCGGTGTCCTCGACCAACCGGACTCTCTCCAATAAAAGTCCTTAACGGACTTCAAAATCAAGTTTTCTCACCTTACGTTGGCGTCTTGCTTCTTGCCAAGCAATATCCTGAGAGGTAAGAACACCAGATTTTTCTTTGGTACTCATAGAGTTTACCATAACAATCTTGGATAAGTCAAGTGCCGTAATATTTTCATTATTACGAATGGTTGCCATATTAGGACATCCACAAGTAATCGTTTTACCAGACTTACCTTCTATCTCACTTCCGCAAGACTTACATCTAATTTTTAAGTTTTCCATCGCTATAATTAATTATTCAGTAAATGATCTTAACATCCAAACTGCTTTTCCGTGAGATTCGTTTAAATCGTCAACAAGATTAATAGTTCCTTTTGAGTTTTGCTTCTCTGCTTCATCGGACACTTCGGTAAGCATCTCAATAATTTTCTTATGGTCTCCCATCAATTGCTCAACCATAGTCTTGGCATCAATGGACTGTGCGCTATTTGATGCCTGCTCCACCCCAGAAACCTCTGTAATGCGTGATAGGGTGCTTACGGGTTTCATACCCAGAAATCTCATATGTTCGGTGATACGGTCGATTTCTTCAAACATTTCCTCATATTGAGCACCAAACAAATCGTGATATTCCTTAAAATTAGGTCCCACCACATTCCAGTGATAGACCCAAGTTTTATGAAATAAAACAAAAAGTGATGCCTGAGTATCACTCAATAGTTTGAATAGTTTTTCCATTACTCAAAGGTGTGCTTTTGAGTATTTATAATAAGTGCCCGATACAGGTAATGCTCCTGTCGATGTCTGAGTGTAAATCAGGTCCCTTCACTTGCTGGGTCATCGGGCAATTTAATAACTCCTGCGTGAATCATTCTATGGCAGTTAGAACATAAAAGAACGCATTTGTCAAGTTCTAGTTGAAGTTTATCCCAACCAATACTATTGCGAGTTAAATTAAACTCTTTGATTGATGGGTCCAAATGATGAAAATCTAATGCAGAATAATGTTTATCAAATCCACAACAAATACATTTTCCACCTTTGTATTCTAACATTTTATGTTTAGTTACTACAAATTGCTTACTTCTGTATTTGTTAAGGCAAGATTTACAAGCCCATCTTTTTTTGGAACTGTAAGTATTCAAATTCGTAAGTTTTACATTACAGAACTTACAATTATCTACATATTTTGGTTCTTTGTATGTGCTAAGATTATATTTTCTTAACCAGTGTCTGACTGAACCTTCACTTTTATTTACAAGTTTTGAGATTTGCCTGATGCTTTTTCCGGCAGACACCAATTCGGTTAAATACTTCTCTTCCATAATAGTAGCACATTTCTTATATTATTTATACAAGAAGTGTGTTAAAAATTAATTAGATTCTAGCATATACTCTACGGTATTGGCAATATCATTCATAGCATCACGAAGATTTGGTCTTTGTCCCGATTCTTGCTTAATGATAGGACGATGATCGTCAGTTAAAATCCACCGCCACTGCTTCATACCCTCACAATACCAGAGATTAATTTTCATTCTTTTGATACTCTAATTCAATCCATTTAAGAAGTGCGTTTGCTTCTGCTCTTTCACTTTCATTCATTAAAGGTCCAAATTCATCAAGATAAAAACCCAATGCTTTAATGGTTAATTTTCTATCACGCTGGGAAATAAGAGACATAATCCTCCTAACTCATCATTTATAATACATTAAAAAGGGGGTTGTGTCAACCCCCCATCTATATCAGTTTGCGATACGCTTCACGGCAAGTCGTGATTTGTTGAGAATACTGCCCGCAAGAGGAACATAACCCAAATCATCAGCAATCATTTGTGCCTTAGAACTCAGAGCATAGTTGAGTGCCTTCTGAATATCATCTGCCTTTGCTCCATTACCAGTCTTATAGGCAAGAATCCAAGTCAGAGTGGAGATAGGATAAGCACCAGAGGCAGAAGGATTAGGACTTTCTCCAGCAAGATTTGCATCCAGTTTGATGGAGTTAAGAGCAATAGCACCACTCTTGGCAGTAGGAAGAACAAACTGTCCTGACTTATTTTGAAGAGCGGCAACTTGCAGTTTGTTTGCTCTTACAAATCCAGTATTCACATAACCAATTGAACCTGCGGTTTGACGAATTGTTCCAGAGACACCTTCATTTCCTTTACCACCAATACCAACGGGCCAATTGACGGACTTACCTACACCAGGTTTCCAACCACCGAAGGCATCCAGAGAGTTGGTAAAGGCATAAGTGGTTCCAGAACCATCAGAACGATGAACAACGGTCATAGGACCTGCAGCACATCCAACTGCTTTCCAGTCCTTGATGCGACCTGAGAAAATATCCACAGTTTGCTTCTGAGTGAGTTTCAGAGAGCATCCTGGTTTATTATAGGCAATCGCAATCGTTCCACCCACCATCGGGATTTGAACGACACCACGCTTCACTTTAGCCGCCTCTTTTGAGGAAATAGGCTCGTCCGTTGCTCCAAAGTCAACTGTACCCGCAATAAATTGACGAACACCAGCACCAGAACCAACGGACTGGTAATTTACACGATTACCAGTTGCAGCATAGTCCTGAAACCAGCGTTGGTAGATGGGTGCTGGGAAGGTGGCACCAGCACCATTCAAAGCAGGTCCAGCAAGTGTTGCTACGGGAGCAGCAACCAGACCAGCAACAATAAGATTTTTGAGTTTCATAAAAAGTGAATAACTACAGGGCAATTCTAAAGTAAAGGAAAGATAAAGTCCACTAAGATTTGGTTAAGAAGTTCATAACATAAAAAAACCACCCAAAAATTGGGTGGTTCCACTCAGGTTATGAGTGATTTATCAGAAGGTGAACTTGGTCTGAACCACTCCACCCCAAGAAGATTCACCTTGGAACCTTTGGTTGTTGCTCACATAGAAGAGAGCAGGAGTGATGCTGATGTTGTCAGATACGCGATACTTGTAGAAGACTTCAAGCATTGTGGCATCATCACCAACGAATTCAGAATTACCAGGTTGACCCACGGCAACACCAGCGGTATTACCTTTAGCAAATACATCAGACCACTGAAGTCCGACATACCAAGTATCAGAATCGGTGGCACCAGTTTTAGAACCACTACCATCCACATCGTTGTATCCGTAACCTGCTGAGATAGAAGGAACGAATCCACTCTCAGAAGGTTGCCAATAAGCACTCAGAGCAACGGCGTTGCTTTCCTGACCTGCAGCAAGGGCACCAGAACCGCCACCAAGAGCGTTGAAGGTGCGAACACGACTGCCCTCAGTACCATAACGGTAAGCAACGGCAGCACCCCACTGAGGAGCACGATAACCAACCTGAGCAAGGAAGTTGATTCCAGAATCAGAGTTGAATACGCCGGTTTCAGAACTGTCACCATCTTGGGAGACATAGTTCACACCAGCAACAAATCCACCTTGACCTTTCTTGGTGGGTTGCTTCCACTGAGCACCAAAACCAGCACCAGTTGCCTTGTTATAGACGCCAGGAGCACCGGCAAGTTGGAAGAAGTCCAGGATTTCCGACTTATAAGCAGTAGGAACCCAAGTCATCTCAGTGTTACGAACCAGAGGACCAGCAGTCAGAGTTACACTCTTGCTAACTGGGAACTGGTAGTAAAGACGGTCAATTGTAACTTGATCGGCAAGAGATTCTGCCTTATCAAGTTTGAACAGAGAAGAACTAGAACCAAAAGGATCAGAACTAAAGTTACCAGAACGCAGACGAGTACGGAGCAAGTCCTTACCAGTGAACGAGGTATCAAAGTTCAGACGAACATCATAGTTGAATGCAGTATTACCTACATCAGCACGTTTGTTGGTTTCAAGACCAGGAACGCCACCAAGAACGAAGTTTACCTCACCCTTGAGTTTAGTTGTGGTAGAGAATTGTGTTGCTTCCAAGTTTCCAACACGACCCTCCAGACCATCAACACGACCCTTGAGTACGGCAAGTTCACTCTGGAATTCGTTCAGCAGTTTGCGAAGTTCATCTGTAGTTTCAGTTACACGATCCAGACAGGCATTCAAAAGAGCAGCGGCTTCAAAACGGGTCATTGCCTGACCACCAACAAAGGTGCCATTAGGATAACCAGCAACGCAACCATAACGCTCTACAAGGTTGCTAAGTGCCTGATATGCCCAATCAGTAGGACGGACATCAGAGAATTGAGTAACGCTAGTAACCTGTTCGGCAGAGGCATACTTGTTGACATCCTCAGTATTGAGTTCTACGGCATTCACCGCAGGAGCAACAAGTCCCAGTGCAACAGGCACGAGCATCAGTTGTTTTAGAAAATTCATATAGTTTGTTAAGAATTACAACTACGAAGTTTATTTAGCACCCTCACATTTTTAGAAATGTTCGGGTAAGCGAGATAGGGGATTCGAACCCCTGACGTTCAGCTTGGAAGGCTGACATTCTACCGCTGAATTAATCTCGCAAAGTGGGAGATTGCTCTCCCAACACACCTTCCTTCACACGGACTTGCGTATTATAAGACGAAATGTGATATTCGTCAAGCCCCCGACCGGATTTGAACCAGCGACCAACGGTTTACAAAACCGTTGCTCTACCACTGAGCTACAAGGGCGAAACAGGGGAGGCCATCCCCCTGACCTAGAAAAACTCTAGGTTTTAGTAAGGAAGACCCGAACATTTCCAGACCTTCCAACTCCCCCACCTGGACTCGAACCAGGAACCCCAGAGTTAACAGCTCCGTGCTCTGCCAATTGAGCTATAAGGGAATAGTGGTAGGAGGGATTTCTATGTGCGGACAGAATCACCTTTTACATCATCCAGTCTAAACCAGCGAGAGGTACTGCACTTCCTACATTTGATGGCGTAAGTGTGATATACCTCATAAGGATATAACAGGGACTTACGCTCTATCAGTTTATATATTAACAAACTTTTAGAAGTTTGTCAAGCGTCCTTTGAGAGATTCGAACTCCCGACACATAGGTTCGTAGCCTACTGCTCTATTCCACTGAGCTAAAAGGACAAGGCGAAGGATGAAAGATTTGAACTTTCACTAATGGTTTTGGAGACCATCGTGCTGCCAATTACACTAATCCAACAAGGTGCCCGATACAGGACTCGAACCTGTAAAACCTTGTTTCTAAGACAAGTATGTATACCAATTCCATCAATCGGGCTGGCTGAGAAACTAGGACTCGAACCTAGATAAACGCCTTCAAAGGGCGGTGTCCTACCATTAGACGATTTCTCATTGGGGTGCCGTGAGGGAATCGAACCCTCGTATGGAGATTCACAATCTCCTGTCTTAACCACTAGACTAACGACACACGGAAGATGTTGGGATCGAACCAACGGAGGTTTTATCCTCACGGTTTAGCAAACCGCTGCATTAACCGCTCTGCCAATCTTCCAAGGTGGAAACAACTGGACTTGAACCAGTGGTCTTTCGATTATCAGTCGAATGCTTTACCAACTAAGCTATGTTTCCAAAGTCTGAGAGGCAGGATTTGAACCTGCGACTTGAGCGTTCCAAACACCCAGCTCTACCAAACTGAGCTACTCCCAGAGGTATTCCTAACGGGATTCGAACCCGTGTTACCTCCTTGAAAGGGAGGTGACCTAACCGCTAGTCGATAGGAACACGCAGAGTAATCTAAAAGAATGTTAGATTACCTGGAATATGGAGATAAATCTCCAACGACTCTAACGAGATTTGAACTCGTGATACTACCGTGACAGGGTAGCGTGATAACCGCTTCACTATAGAGTCAAGGTGGGAGGAGCAGGATTCGAACCTGCGAAGGTAGAACCGCCTGATTTACAGTCAGGTTCCTTTAGCCACTCGGAAATCCTCCCAAATAGGTTCAATGGAGTTACGGCACTGAGGAGCGTTAAATCTCCCCCAAGAGTCCGTTTCAAGAGAACCTAATGGGTACGGTCGGGTTCGAACCGACGACTTACAGGTTAAAAGCCCGCTACTCTACCAACTGAGTTACATACCCAAATAATATGGAAAATATTTGATTGTCTAGGTTCTGGTGGAGGGGCGATCCCTCGACCACTTGATTAGAATACCACCGTTTGGTCTCTGGAGAGGCACTGGTGGGTCACTTGCGGAACTGTCACAAGCAACAAAAAAGGGGAGGAAACTTTTGGTTTCTCTCCCCTGTCTTTGCTTTTATGGATTAAACATCTTACATATGTCTTTCCATATCCGCAAACAGGGGAGCGCCCTCAATATGCCAATAGCGGCAATCAAGGTTACTAATCTGTTTGGTGGGCATTGGATAAGACATTGTTTTCGACCTAAGTGTTTTATTTATAAGACTTTTTTCTCAAAAAGTCAAGTGGAGAATAGGAGACTCGAACTCCTGACATTCGCCTTGCAAAGGCGCTACTCTACCAACTGAGTTAATTCCCCTGGCGTCTCAGGCTGGATTCGAACCAGCGGCCAATTCTTTAGAAGAGAATTGCTCTTATTCCACTGAGCTACTGAGACATAAGGAACCTCCCTGTTTGTGCATCGTTGAGAGGCATGGGAGGTGTGGGATTTATAAGAAGTTTGGACCTCCTTCACCCGTGATACCACTATAAGGCATCAGGGCACTAAAGTCAACCCTTTGCTTCCTTACGAGCGTTCTTTTCTTCGGTAATCTCGGTTCTACGTGCCTTGACCAGCTTGGCAATTTCCTGAAGTGCCTTACGGGCACGAGTACCGGCGGCACTATTACCGGCAGCGAACTTTTCGTCTTCTACTTTCCACGCTTCAACAGCACTCAGTAGTTCTTGTGATACAGACATGATAATCTCCAAAATAAAATAGGATATGTTTATATATACAAAAACTTAATGTAAAGGTATTTCACGGGGGTCTGGAGCAACCCAAGCACCACGAATACCCATAGTTCCATCAGAAAATTCATAATAAACTGCGTTCTCTACAATCAACTTTTGAAGTTTATCATACTTGTCTTTGTTAATTTCTTCTAGAATGTTTTTGTTCTTCATATTAATAACTCGGTTTCTTTCTTCCTCAAGTTCATAATTTCTAATCGCACCATCAACTTCTGTTTGTATCTTTTGTCTGAGAAGTTCTGGGTCATTATTGATTTTGTCATTAAGTTCGTTGTCAATATCATCAATAATACTATCTGGCAAATCCCATTTAATAAGTTTTCTTAGTTCATTATAATACTTCAAGACATCCTGCTTAGACATTCCACACTTGGTAGTCAAAAACGCAAGTGAAGACGCTATCAAAATAGCAATCAAGGAACGTTTTGGAGTTATTCTAATCTTAAATCCAAACTCAGGAATTTCTTTCATAGTCTTCAATTGACTCGTCTAATGTTCGCTCAATCCTATATCTTACAAGTTCATCGTCTTTGATAATATAATCATTTAATGCCTCAATACCCAGTTTTTGTTGAATTTTATCTACGGCATTAAACACGGTTTTCTTTTCTACTCCAGGAATCATAGAAATCAAATCTAGAGAACCTTTGAGTAAAAGACCCACCTTTACATAGTGAAAAATATCATATCGTTTTCTGCCATAGTGAAATTCACTCTTGCCCTTCCCAGAAGTCATCGATAGCATCATCCAATAACTGTTTAGTATCTATATTCTTTTTGGATTCTCTTAGTTTCTTTGTATCAAGCGTAAGAGTGGGTGTGATATTTCCGTTCTCTTCTACTTTGATTTTTGTGCCGAATATTGTTCCGTCTGGTTGAAGTTCTACCGCATTGTGGGAATTAAGTTTTACCTCCCCCAAGTTAGTATCAACTTTAAGATATTCTGCTTTTGATGCAATATCTACAATTTTTTCTGGTTCCTGTGGAAGATTTTCGGGCATAAAAAAAGAGGAGTATAGAACTCCTCAGTATTTATTTAATTGTATGTATTATCAAACTTCAGTAAGAACCATTTTGTTCGCATAGTTATAAGCAAAATCAGTTCTTGCTCCGTGATGACCCCAACGAATCCACCTTTTAGCAAGTCTCATATAATCAGTAATAGACTTACCAGGTGTCTTCATTTGGTTCTCAATCATCTTCCAATCACCTTCGTGCAGCATATAGTCAAGTTGTGCATCCAGTGTGGAAGGATTAGCACCAATACGAGCAGCATGTCTTCCTAGTCCATAAAAACGAGGAGCATTGGTCCATTGGATAAGACCATACCCCCCACCACAGTTAGGATAGGAAGTTCTAGCACCACCTTCACAAATGTTAGGAGTGAAGGTAGATTCTTGTCGGATATTGCCCATAATGGTTGCTAGGGCGTTTTTGTCAGTGATTCCTCGTTTCTGTAAGAATTCCAGAGTACGGGACTCATTAGTATTACATCCTTTACAAACTAATCGTTTAACTTTAGGTTTCTCGGGAACAACCTCTTTGGTCTCTGTCTCTTGAGTAGGCGCTTCAGGAACAATTGCAAATGGTGCTTGTACTGAAGATGTTGCCATACTCGGTGCTGGCAGTGTTGCCGCTGATGTTGCAACCGCACCTAAAAGGGCTACGGTTACATTTGTTAGGTTTCTAAGCATTTAGTTAAATTGAATTCGGCATCCGTATAGAA
>Ga0164292_10004217_pt1 | contig 11696 bp, 4 predicted proteins | sample GEODES117metaG_FD_111486 | JGI IMG/M metagenome (GOLD analysis project Ga0164292, IMG submission 111486) | Eutrophic lake water microbial communities from Lake Mendota, Wisconsin, USA - GEODES117 metaG | ecosystem: Environmental > Aquatic > Freshwater > Lake | place: USA: Lake Mendota, Wisconsin... | reverse complement strand
TTGGAGGGCCGGAATTACCTCTACTTCGGTTGGTCCTGATTATTCTGGCAGTCGTTTCTACGGATTGAATCTGGAAGGCATTACGAGTGGACAAGCCACTTTTGAATTACCTTTTGACTTGGTGGACCTCGGTATTCGGAACAACTTGAAAGTTGGGATTGGTGGACAATATCGGGACCGAACCTACACCGCTCGTCAATTTGGGTATGTCTTGGCCAATTTCATGACGTTTGACCAAAATTTATTGAATGCTCCGATTGAAGAGATTTTTGGAGCACAAAACATGAATGCAACGAGCGGCTTCTCCATGCGCGAGGGAACGAAATCCTCGGATTCCTATTTAGCCAATGCTACAACATCGTTTGGATTTATTCAGTTTGATACACGAATCTTGGAAAAGACTCGATTGAACTGGGGTTTGCGTGCGGAGAATTTTGAGCAAAACATGTATTCAAAAACCGACAACAACGACACCGTCCAGGTTGAAAGTACGCTGCTTGACGTCCTTCCATCGGTTAACTTTATTTACAGCATTGACGATGCTCAGAATCTTCGAATTTCTTACTCGCGAACACTGAACCGTCCTGAATTCCGCGAGTTAGCTCCCTTCGCGTTTTATGACTTCCAAACGCGCTACGTCGTTACCGGTAATCCTTCGTTGGTGCGTTCAACGATTGATAATTTTGATGCTCGTTACGAATGGTACCCCGGTAAGGGCCAAGTATTTTCAGTGACTGCCTTTTACAAGAACTTTATTAACCCTATTGAACAAGCAACTCGGGAAGATGTAGTAACAGAATACACGTTTGTCAACGTGCCAAAGGCGGTTGATTTTGGACTTGAATTCGAAGGGCGCTTGCTTTTGAGCACCTTGTTTGGAAAGCCCGATCAGAAGATTTTGAATAAGATGACGGTTTTTGCAAACTATGCGCTCATTCGCTCCCAGGTAACGCTTAATTTGCCCACGGCTGCAGATTCCATTCGCCCTCTGCAAGGTCAGTCGCCGTATGTTGTCAATGCAGGTATTCAGTACCAAAACGATGAGTCCGGTACCACCATCAGCGCCGCATTCAATCAGGTAGGCGATCGAATTTTCATCGTTGGATCAACCCAAGAGCCCAGTATCTGGGAAAAAGGGCGCGCTGTACTGGACCTCTCGTTGAACCAAGAAGTCAATGAAAAACTAAGCATCAAGTTGACCGCCCGCGATTTGCTTGCACCGGACTTGATTTTCTTTAACGACATCAACAACGACCAAAAGTGGTCCGAAGGGGATGATCAAATGTGGCGCAGCAATTTTGGTCCCACCGTTTCACTCGGAATTACCTACCGACTTTAAGTTGTTAACATTCCCTTTTCTTTCGCATAACCCAACCATAACGTTATCTTAAGATACAGGTATTCTTCACCGAGTAAGTTTGACTCAAATTTTCAAACTACTCATGAAAAAAGTTTTACTTCTCCTTTTTGCGGCTGTAGCGACTTCGTCGTTTGCCCAATTGAATTGGAAGTTTGAGCCCACAAACTACCGTGGTGCTTTTGCTCCAGCTCCAACTCCGATGTGGACCAACGGTTGGACCAACTGGGATCCGCAAACCACGGTTTACGGAGCCCCAACGGTAACGGTTGCTGCCAACATTACTGCAAATACCACGTGGACTTCTTCTAACGTGTACTTGCTTTCAGGCCCGATCTATGTTACCAACAATGCAACCCTTACGATTCAGCCGGGAACAGTAATCCGCGGTAATGTAGCTGTTGCAGGATCTGCATTGATCATTACCAAGGGCGCAAAAATTATTGCTGCCGGTACAGAGTCTCAACCCATTGTCTTCACCTCGAGCGCCGCGCCAGGTAGCCGTCAAATTGGTGACTGGGGTGGTATTGTGGTGCTTGGAAAGGCCGCCAACAACCTTCCTGCGAATGCAACAGCTGGAACACCCGCAGGCATTGGCAACATTGAGGGTCTGCCCGTTACGGCCAATTCCGAGTTCGGCGGGGGCGCAACACCCGACGATAACGACAACAGTGGTGTCCTCAAATACATTCGCCTTGAGTTTGGAGGCTATGCCTACCAAATCGATAAGGAAATCAACGGATTCACCTTCGGCTCAGTTGGAGCTGCTACAGAAATTGATTACCTCCAGGCGTCATTCGTGAACGACGATGCGTTTGAATGGTTTGGCGGTACCGTCAACGCAAAGCACTTGGTAGCATACCGCTGCTTGGACGACGACATGGACTGCGATTTTGGCTTCCGAGGCAAAGTTCAATTTGGACTCATCGTTCGTGACCCAAACATTGCGGACCAATCTTCCGGTTCTACCTCAGAAGGTTTTGAATGCGACAACGATGGCGCCGGTTCAACCAACACTCCAAAAACGGCGGCGATGTTTTCAAACTTCACTGCCATTGGCCCACTTCGCGGCGTTCCTACTGCCACCATCAACAGCAAGTTTGAGCGCGCTCTTCGCCTTCGCCGCAACAGCGAAATGAAAATCTTGAACTCAATCTTTATGGATTGGAAGCGCGGTATTCATGTCGATGGTACGGCCTCCGAGCTTCGCGCCGGGGAAGATCTTTTGCGTTTCCGCAACAACATCATTGCTGGATGCCAGCCTTCCAACAAGATGGTCACTACGTCAGCAACATTTAATTCAAAGAAATGGATTGCGGATAACATGAACGATACGCTGGTAAGTTCGGCGAACATCCTGGTGAATCCTTACAACTACACGGCACCTGACTACCGGCCTTCATCTACCTCGATCGCATTGAACAATGTCGATTTTAATGATCCAGGCTTTCCTCAGTTTACGACAACCTCTTTTCGCGGAGCGTTTGCTCCTGCTCCAGAACCTATGTGGACCGACACTTGGACCAATTGGGATCCCGCGAACACCATTTACCCAGCTCCTACGGTTACCGTTTCAACCGATATCACCGCAAATACACGGTGGACGGCAAACAACACCTACATGATCAGCGGTCCGATCTACGTGAAAAATGGCTCGACCTTAACGATTGAGCCAGGTACTGTGATCCGTGGCAACAAAGCCGTAGCAGGTTCTGCCCTTATCATTACCAAAGGGTCGAAAATTGTTGCAAACGGCACCAAGAACGCACCCATTGTATTTACCTCAAGCGGTGGCGTAGGCAACCGTGCAATCGGTGACTGGGGTGGCATTATTGTTTTGGGTAAAGCCGCTAACAACTTGCCAGCGAATGCTACTGCGGGAACCCCTGCCGGCATTGGCAACATCGAAGGCCTTCCGGTCTCAGTTGATTCTGAATTCGGCGGCGGTGCTACTCCCAACGACAACGACAACAGCGGGGTACTTAAGTACGTGCGCATTGAGTTTGGTGGTTACGCGTACCAAATTGACAAGGAAATCAATGGTCTCACCTTGGGTTCTGTTGGGCGCAGTACGGTGATTGACTATGTTCAAACTTCGTATACCAATGACGACTCTTTTGAGTGGTTCGGTGGTACTGTTAATGCGAAGCACCTTGTTGCCTACCGCGGATTGGATGACGATATGGACTGCGACTTCGGTTTCCGCGGACAAATCCAGTTCGCCCTGATCGTGCGCGATCCGGCCATTGCGGACCAGTCATCCGGTTCTACTTCAGAAGGTTTTGAGTGCGACAACGACGGAAGTGGATCTACAAGCACTCCTAAGACGGCTGCAACGTTCTCGAACGTAACCGCTGTTGGACCGCTTCGCGGCAATGTCACCGCAACGATTGACCCCAAGCACGAACGTGCGTTGCGTCTGCGTCGGAACAGCGAAATGAAGATTCACAACTCGATCTTCATGGATTTCAGAAAGGGTCTGTTCATTGACGGTGCTACCACAGAGGCACAAGCCACCAATGGAAACCTGCAGTTTAAGAACAACATTCTTGCTGGTTATCGTCCCAACCAAGGTTTCTTCAGAACCAGCGCTTCGTTCAACATCAAGGCGTTCTTTGGAGCAAACGCAAATGACTCGTTGACCAGCTCGGCGAATATTTTGACCACCCCTTACAACTACACGTCTCCTGATTACCGCCCTGGAGCGAGCTCCATTGCGCTTACAGGCGCTTCGTTTGCGGCTACTCCTTTTGTAAACAACATTGCGTGCGGACTTTCTGCTCCTTCGGTGACCGGTTCATTGACGGTGTGCCAAGGTTCATCAACCACGCTTTCAGCTCCGGCTGGGTTCACGTACGTGTGGAGCAATGGTGCTACTTCTCAATCCATTACGGTTTCTGCCGCCGGCAACTACACGGTTACCATCACCGATGCATTGGGTTGTTCCAACAGCACCACTTCATCCGTAGCGGTAACCACCCGTCCGACGGTTGCAATTACGGGAACGTCGACGATTTGCGCAGGTCAAAGCGTTACGCTCACGGCGAATGGCGGTGCCACCTACACGTGGAATAGCTCTGCAACCACCAGTGCAGTAACCGTTTCACCAACGGCAACTACCACGTACACGGTGATCGGTGCCAACGCTTCGGGTTGCACGGATACCGCTTCCTTCTTGGTAACGGTTGTGGCTCTTCCTTCACTTACTGGCACTCCTTCTGTCACCAACGCGAGCTGTGGTCTGTCGAACGGATCTATTTCAAACGTAGTGGTAACGGGTTCTGGCCTGACCTACAACTGGACAAATGCTTCAGGTGCTTCAATTGGTACGACCGCTGGCTTGACCAACTTGCCCGCTGGTGCATACACGTTGACGGCAACGAATGGCAATGGTTGTGTTGCAGCTTTTGGACCCTACACCGTCACGAATCCTTCAACACCTCCTACCATTACGACGAACCCCACGGTAACGAATGCAGGTTGCGGACAGTCAAACGGTTCGATTAGCGGTGCTACCTTCTCTGGAACAGGTCTCACCTACGTTTGGAAGAACAGTGCCAATACTACGGTTGGAACTTCGGCTAACCTTTCGAACGTACCCGCTGGAGTGTACAACGTAAGTGTAACGAACGCCGCTGGATGTTCTGCCAGCTTCGGACCTTACTCGGTTGCGAACTTCTCAGCTCCTTCGGCTCCAAGCCTGACAGTTGTTGATTCTCTACTGTGTGCTGGAGAGACGATTCAACTCACTGCAGCGTCAAGTGCTCCAAACGCAACATTTACATGGAGCGGACCTAATGGATTTACTGCCAACGGACCCATTGTGAGCATTGCAAACACCACGGTAAGCAACTCAGGAGTATACGCGGTGACGGTTACTTCAAACGGTTGTGTCAGCAATTCTGCGAACAAGACAGTAACTGTTTTCGCCATTCCATCCGTAACGGCAACCGTTGTTGATTCTGTGCTTTGTGCAGGAGAAACCATCCAGTTTACGGCCTCTACGCAGGCGGTAGGCGCCTCTTACTCTTGGACTGGACCGAACTTCACAGGTTCAGGTGCTACGGTGACCATTGCGAACGCAACGACTGCCAATGCAGGTCTTTACACGGTGACCATTTCGGTTAATGGTTGTACGAGTGCGGCTGTAAGCAAGTCCGTTGTAGTCAATAACCTGCCTTCAGTGACGGTTCTTGCACTTGACGACACCACGTGTGTTAACTACAGCCCTATTGCTCTTGTGGCCGCTCCTTCAGGTGGTACCTACTCGGGTAACGGTGTTACCGGAGCAAGCTTCGACCCTGCTACCGCAGGTGTTGGATCGCACGTCATCACGTACAGCTACACCGATGGCAATGGCTGCGCCAACAGCGCCACCGCGACGGTTTTTGTTGAAGCATGTGTAAGCATCGACGAATCTTCGTTGAACAGCATTCGTGTGTTCCCGAACCCAACGAACTCTGTTATCAATGTAGTGACTTCACGTACCGACCTTGCTGCGGTCATCTTGACCAACAGCGTAGGAGAAGTTGTTGCCCGCATTAGCGGAACGCAGCTGGACGCTACCCAATTCGCCAACGGACTTTACTTCGTGACCGCCATCTTTGAAGATGGTAGCACCGTAGTTGCCCGCGTTACGGTGATGAACTAAGACGAACTCCTTAGAGAGTGACCAAGCCGCCTCCTTCGGGAGGCGGCTTTTTTATTCTAGCTGGCTGCATTCTGCCGCTATGATTAATACGAACTCATTAGCGCGGGTAAACATCGTTAAATGCGCTCCCAGCGCCCCCAGAACTGCCACCAAGTACAGCACCAGGGAGATGTTCCGGAATAATCGGTAAAGCTTTGGGTGGATTTTGCAGACAGCCAACTAAGAGCATATAAATGCATGGCTCTCCAAAGTTCGATTCGAGGGGTACCTTATGGAATAACCTATTGAGGCCGTCCCCTTCAGGTGCGCGGTCTAGTCTTCTACGATGCTCACTTCGCGCGGACCGGGAAATGGTTCGTTTTTAAGGCGTAGTTATCCGGTTGCAACGTGTCTTTTTGAACGGCAATACGGTCTGCTTTGTGCAATTTGAAATTGGCGCGTGCAGAGGGGTCTTGTCGGTAGGCATCATTCAATTGCCACACGACCAGCACCAAGGCAATGGCCGGCATCATGGAAAGAAAGCGTTTGGTCCAGGGAGGAAGAATTTCGTTACGAAGGACCGCTACGAACCAAACCAATACGGTGGCGGTCCATGCCATGCGTTGCCGAACAAATCCGCCTTCGCCCAAATGGTCCGGACCCAGAATGGCCCAAACGGTTGCAAAAAATACCGTAAACCAAAGGACCCATGTAAACCTGCGGAAATGGGGCATACGCAAGGGCGCAGCGGCAGCAACCCAAACGGCCAGGGTGAGCGCGAAAGTCAAAACCAACCGCAGGTCCAAGCGCAGGGCCAAGACATCGCCCAATACCAAACGCGCCAATCGCTCCAAAACGGGGACTGCCCGCGGGGCAGATGCGGCATCGCCGGAAGACCCGGATGCAAACCAGGTATACCCAAAAACCAGGGCCCAAAAGGCGCCATGGGCCAACGAAAGGAAAGGGAGACGCGCCTTTGTGAAGTTCTGAAAATAGCTGGATTTTGGTTGAACATAGCCGGATATGTATAGAAGAAGAGCGGCCAGCCCCACAAAGGCCAATCCCAGCGGATGTGCAAAATAAAGCGCTGGCCAAAGCAGGTGCATCCAGCCACTTGAAGGCCGAAGGTGCAGCAGTCGAAAGGCCAGAAGTGCCAGACCTGCCGCCGCGATGAAGTTGTAGAAGCCTTTAAAGAATAACAAGTTGAAAAACAAGACGGGTATCCAAGCAGCCAGTTCCGGGTGTTTTTGACGCCGTCCGGTGGCCCAATAAATGGCCGCTGCAAAAGGGAGGGCCAAGGCCACCTGCAGGATTTTCTCGGCGATGGGGCCGCTTGCGCCCAAGGCCAAAAAAACTTGCAAGAGTCTATGAATTAACTGGTTGGACAGCAAAGGGTGGTTCGGGGCCATCCCAGACGTCCAGGCCGGGTCGCCCTCCGCTAAATGGTTCAAAGCCAAGGCCTGCCAAACGTGGCTGGGTCCGTCTTGGGTAGCCAGCGGCAGCACCAGAATTGGGCACAGCAACAGCAGCCAAGCGCCCCATCGGTATCGGGTAAGGCTCATGAACGAGGGGAAGTTCGCATCCAGTTTAACAACTCCATTGCCAAGGCCGACCGGGTGTAGGCCGACGGGTTGCTGGCACCGGTGCCGGGCGAATCCAGGGCCTTTTGCAAGGCAATGGAGGCGTTGAGGCATCCTTTTTCGGTGGGGTCAAACAAAGAACCCGCTTGGTTATCTTGAATCAACCGATGGGCATCGCCGTCCAGCGTAGGGCCAAATCCCCAGATGGGGCGCCCCGTACCCAGGTATTCAAACAATTTACCCGTTAGAATGCCTCGGTTGTTGGTCAAGTCGGGGATCAATAAGACCAAGAGATCCGCGGTTTGCAGTGCTTGAACCGACTCCCGGTGGGGAAGGTATCCCAACAGATCCAGTTGGAAGCTGCCGGGAAATTCGGCTTCCAATGCACGCAGTGCGTCTACGGCTTCGTCGGCCGGTTTTCCTGCCATGCGGAAGACAAAAGACTTTCCCGCGAGCAAGGTGTGTCGAAACGCATCCACCAATGCGTTCACCGGGTACTGCAGGGACAGCGTGCCGGTGTAGGCCAGAACGGCGGTATGGGGTTCCGACGAAGGCTTTAAGCCGGGGGTGAAATCTTCCGGGTCGTAGCCGTTGGGCAGCACCAGGAACTTGGACGAATCGATGCGGGCGGACTTGCCCAACAAGGTGCGCTTGAGGTCTTCGCTGACTACCAAAACGCGCCGGGCTTCTTCCAACACCGTGCGTTCCAGTTTACGGTCGTGCGCGCGGGCCCATTGGGTAGGGTAGAAACGGTCGTAATAGTAGATGTCCGTCCACGGGTCGCGGAAATCGGCGGTCCAGGCAATGCCCGTTTCCCGCTGAAGCTGCAGACCAATGAGGTGGGTGGAGTGCGGCGGGCCGGTGGTGATCACGTCGGTGAACGTGCCGTCTGCCAGCAAGCGTTTGGCGGCACGCACAGCGTGGCGGTTCCAGCCTTTGCGCGGATCCGGCAAGAAGAAATTCCCGCGAACAAAACGAGACAAGGCCTGCAGCGGCCCGGGTTTTCCGGCCTGGTTGGCAAAACCGGAATACGGAACCTCCTTGCGTCCGGTGAGGCGCTGGTAGGCGCCAAACCAATCCGTGGCCGGAGTGGTTACCGTTTTGATTTCCGCACATTCGTGGAGCAGCGATTCGTCTTGCACCGGGTAGGTGGCCGCGGCGGGGTCTACCGTGAGCACGGTTATATCCTGGCCCATTCGCTGCCATTCCTTGGTGGTTTTTAACCAGCGCTGAACGCCTGGACCTCCCGCTGGAGGCCAGTAGTATGTGACAACGAGAATCTTACCGGCCATTAAGCCGCGCTTGCTGCTTTTCGCTTGCGCAGTTCTTGCCAAAATGCGCCGGCCAAGGCCAGTACCAACAGAACGCTAAAGCCCAAGTCAATTTGTTCTCCGGAAGTGTAGGTGGTGGGTTCAAAACGGAACACCACTTCTTTGGTTCCGGCGGGAAGAACCGCTGCCCGAAGCACGTAGTTGACACGTACTACCGGAATTTCTTTGCCGTCGGCTTCCGCAATCCATTTTTGGCCGGGAACGTCGTAGAAAATTTCCGAGAAAACGGCGAGACGGTCGGAGGTGCATCCCCGAACGGCGTAGGTCATCGTCTTGGGGTCGTATTGGCTCAGGGCGATGGCCGCGGCTGAATCACCGTCTGTAGGCAGTGCGGTGGTTTCGGGGATGTCTTGGGCGTCCACAATCGCCGTTTTGAGTGGGTCAAAGTCGGTCAGGGCGGCCATGGCTGCATCGGGGCCGGCGACGCGGCGAACTTCCGACGGGAACCAGCCGTGTCCGCAGGCCGCCAGGTTGGGCTGGGCAATCGGTTGGTTGGTGTTGTCTTTGACGATGAACCACTTGGTATTCAGCATGTTGTAAACGGCCAAATTGCCTTTGCTCAGCTGTCGGTCAATCAAATCTTGGTACCGCGCCAGTTTGGCTCCGTGGTATCCGCCTACGCTCTTGTGGTGGTAGGACGTGTAGGAGTCCGACGTCAAGCCTGCGCTTGTATTGAACACCCGGTAGTGGGGGTCGGTGTCCTTTTGGATCAGCATGTCGGCGGGCGTGGGGGCAAATGCGGCTTGGAAGTCGCGGTTGGAAACAAATTCTTCGCTGCCCAGTTGGTCCCGGTCAAAGCGCCATTGGTCCACAAGGACGAGCGCACCCAGGCCGACTATCAGGTACATCGGTTTGAGTTTTCCGAGCATTTGGGCCCACAGCAACCCCGCCGTGGCCACCACAAAGAACAAGGTGCTAAAGGCAGAACTCCGCAGCAGGGATTCGCGGTCGCTCCGCAGCATGTTCAGGTCGAATCCCTCTTGGCCAAATCCGGCGTCGCGGGGGCTTTCCAAAGACAGAAAGGCCGGTCCAAAAACGGCAACAAGCAAAGAGAGACCGCCGGTGATGTAGAGGGCAAGCAGCAGTTTTTTCTTCATCCACTCCCGGTCGGTGGAGCGGTTGAGCCAGGTCTGAAGCCCAGCAAATCCGAGGTAAGGAACCACCAAAAAGGCGACCACCAGGGCCATGGACGGCACACGGAATTTGTTATAGAGGGGCAAATATTCAAATACCAACCGGTTGAGGGTTTCGGCATTCTTGCCCCAAGCAAGCAATGCGCTAATGGCCAAGGCCGCGATGGCCCAATCCCGTGCCGGGCCGCGGACCACCAACAATCCCAACACAAACAAAAAGAACACCACCGCTCCCACGTAGTAGGCTCCGTTTACCAAGGACTGGTCGCCCCAGTACATCCGGGAACCGACCAGTTGGTTGGAGTTGGCCTCCAAGGCCTTGCCGCTGTAGCCCTGCTGGCGCAAGGCTCCTTCTACAAAGGTGTAGGTTTCGGTGTCTTCGTACGACTGCTTGGCACCGCCTCCCATCAGGTTAGGAATGAACAGGTTCAGCGTTTCCGAGATGCCGTAGGACCAGCTCATGGCGTAGTCAAAATCCAAGCCGGCACTCGGTGCTTTTTGGGCTGCGGGCCTGCCGTCCGCGGGAACTTCGGGAGTCAAGTCGGAATGGCCACCCCGCATGGACGCCTTGGTGTAGGCATAGGAACTCCACAGGTTGCCGATGTTGGGCCCAATGCCTACCACGGCCGCCAGGGCCAGAATGGCGATGTGTTTCCCCCACTGAATGCCCGTTCCTTGGCGGAAGGCGTGCACCCCAAAAGCCACCACCATGGCAAAAATCGGTAACGCGGTATAAAAGGTGATTTGGAAGTGGTTGGCGTGGATGCTCATGCCCGTGAACAAGGCCGTCAAGGCAAATCCCAGTGCCAACCGGCCCCGCAGGGTGAGCAATACCCCCAAGAGCAAGGGCGCCATGTACGCAGCGGTACGGATTTTGGCGTTGTGGCCAGCGGCCAACGAAATGATAAAGAACGCACTGAATCCGAAGGCCAGGGCTCCCACCACCGCCAATCCGGGCTCCACTTTTTCCCCGCGCAAGAGGAAAAAGAAGCCTATCATCAACGTCGCAATGATGTAAATTCCCGAGTCCAAGCCCAAAACCGTGCTGATAGCCGTTTGGAAATACCCCAAAACGTTGTTGGGATACAGGGTAGAAACCTGGAACGTGGGCATGCCGCTGAACATGGAATTCGTCCACAGCGGTTCCTCTCCGGTGGCCTCGCGGTAATCCACAATTTCTTTGCCCTTGGCCAATCCCATCAAGATGTCGTCCTGCGGAATGGACTTGTTTTGAAAAACAACGGGTGCGAAATACAGCGCATTCAGACCGGCTAAAACGAGGACGGGAATCAGCCAGTGGCGATTCGATTTCCAGGAAAAGAGTGCGTTCATGGGATGGGGGTTACAAGAAAGCACAAGTTTACGAAGAATTGGCCGTTACTTTGGGGGTGAAATGAACAACCTCACTTTGCCCAATGCAGTGGTCATCGGCGCACCCAAATGCGGGACCAGTTCGCTTTATTTCTGGCTGTCGGCCCATCCCCAAGTGTGCGCGTCACCGGTCAAAGAAACCTTCTTTTTTGCCGACGAAATCAACCGTTTCAACCGCTCGGCCAATGCCATCGAACACGGCTTGGAAACGTATGCGTCCTATTTCAAAGGCTGCACCCAGGCCGACGTCGTGTTGGAGGCCACAGCGCCTTATTTGTATTACCAAAACGCGCT
>Ga0164292_10004215_pt1 | contig 11697 bp, 10 predicted proteins | sample GEODES117metaG_FD_111486 | JGI IMG/M metagenome (GOLD analysis project Ga0164292, IMG submission 111486) | Eutrophic lake water microbial communities from Lake Mendota, Wisconsin, USA - GEODES117 metaG | ecosystem: Environmental > Aquatic > Freshwater > Lake | place: USA: Lake Mendota... | reverse complement strand
TTGAAAAACCTTGGCCTGGAATGGCAAGAACCGTTTATGGAGACCATGAACGCCTAAGGCAAACGTATTTTTCTGTCCATCCTGGGTATTATTTTACCGGCGATGGTTGCTTAAGGTCAAAGGAGGGAATGTACAGAATAACCGGCCGGGTAGACGATGTCCTGAATGTCTCGGGGCATCGCTTGGGAACCGCCGAGCTCGAAAACGCCATAAACGCCCACAGCTGTGTCAGCGAAAGTGCCGTGGTTGGATATCCTCATTCCATTAAAGGGCAGGGCATTTGTGCCTTTGTTGTAGCAGATTTTGGCAATAGGCCGGTGTTTGAACGCAACAAGGAGGTGTTTGACCTGGTTGGTAAAATTATTGGCCCCATTGCTCGGCCCGATTTGTTGGTGTTTGTTCCAGGTTTACCCAAAACCCGAAGCGGGAAAATTATGCGCCGAATTTTGCGGAAAATTGCCGAGGAACAGTCCGATTCTATGGGCGACATAAGTACCTTGCTGGAGCCAGATCTGGTGCCCATTTTGCAAACGGCCTTCTTGAATGAAAAAAAAGGCGGGGATTAGGAAGGCAAGCCAAAGACCTTTTGCAGGTCAAACCGCTTTTGCTCCCCATGCCGCAGGTAGCCAAGCTGGTTTGTTTCTAACTGTGTTAGTCCCAGCTTAAAAGGGCCTGGATTGTAGTGGGTGTGACCAAAAAGCCAAAATGCAGGTTCATGCTCTAAAATGAAATCCGACAACTCGGTTCCAAAAGCCTGATTAACCGGATCGTTTTGAAAGGAAGGGTTGTAGTGGTGAAAGGTTGGCGCATGGTGGGTAACAATGCCCGTGGGCATTGATTTTTTCTGCAATTCCTCACGTAAAAAACGCAAATCTGCCCGATGCAAGGCAGTGAATTGCTCTGGAGTGAACCCTTCTCTTCCATACCGGACCACATGAAAATCACTGAGCCGATGTTGAATCAGAAGTCTAAATTTAGGTTGAATGTTTGACCACAAGGTGCACAGCAGCAGCTTATACCCATTAAGCTCTAAACTATGTTGGTTGCACAAAAGCACATTCGGGCGAATAAATTCCTGAAACGCCCCGCTGCGCGCACTGGCATCGTCAAAGTAATATTCGTGGTTGCCAGGAATCCAATAAACCTGATCGAACTCGCCCGAAATCGAATCAAAAAACCAATTAAAATGGTGCATTTGCGGAAAAGGAAGGATGTCTCCCCCAAGGATTAGAACGGGGCTGCTGGCCCGAATGGGATTTTGCCGCAGGAATGCTGCATTTTCTGGAAATTCTAGGTGCAAATCAGAACAAAATTGAAACAGCATGTCCAAAGGTACGCATGTGGCGGCATCATTCTAAACCGCTTTGTACCTTTGTAGCTAGAAAAAAGTATGGTTCGACCTGTAAAATCGTTTTTTGCTCCCTTTTTCAACGATGCGGAATTGGCTATTGTGGCAATTACCTTGGTGGTTCTGGTATCGGGGGGAACTGTTTTTTACCATTGGCAAGAAGGTTGGTCTTGGATTGACAGCTTTTATTTCTGTTCTATGACAATGACCACCGTAGGGTATGGAGATTTTTCGCCCAGCATAGAGTCCAGCAAGTTGTTCACCGTTGCCTATGCCATCAGCAGCATTGGGCTTTTTATTGCCTTTGCCTCCAAAATTGCCGCCATTCACATTCGAGAAACCCTGCGGCGCCGACCAATTAAAAAGTAAGTCCGTACTTAGCTTGAATACCCTTTCTATGTGCCAAATGTTAAAATTAATTTACCAGGCACATTCTTTTTATTGCTTTTCCTACTTTTGATAAACTAAAATCCCTTTTATGAAAAAGTTTTTCATCCTAGGCGGCATCGCCTCCATGTTTGTTCTGGCTTCTTGCAGCAGTTCAGAAAAGTGTTTGACTTGCACTGGCGTGGCCAGCGCATTTAATGCCTGCGAAAACGACACCATCGTTACCAACAACGGTACTTGGGAACAGTATGTAGCTGGAGCGAACATCGGCGCTACATTTTTTGACGAAACTTGCTCAGAAAATTAAGTTGCTGTAATGCATTTAAAAGGGGCTTCGGCCCCTTTTTTTTATGCCCTGTTTCGTAATCGACATTAAAGTTTGCTTGGCAAGCTATCTGGAACGGTTTTGGTATATTCCTTTTTAATATATCTTTGCCAAAATAACTTAAAACCCATTTTATGAAAAAGTTCCTTGTTTTGTCTGCACTAGTTGGTGCTTTCGCTTTCTCTTCTTGCGCTTCTTGCGACGAGACTCAAGCTGCTCAAGATTTGGCAACTGCTTCAACTGCTTATTCTAATGCTTTTGGCACTATGGATTGCGCTGCTATCAATACTGCTTGGGGTAATTACTCCACCGCTTTTAACAATTTGTGCGATAGCCAAAAAGGTTCTACTGATTGGGCAGCCATCGAAGCTGCTCACAACAACGCCATTGAGGCTTTAGGCTGTTAATTTTACAGTTTTTTATCCAAAAGGGGCTTCGGCCCCTTTTTTTATGCCCTTTCCTCAGCAGAAATCTGCCTTACCCCAACATTAAATCGAATTTGGTTTGTTCTTCCCTACCTGTTTTACAAGTACCTTTCCTGAAACAACCGTTCCATGAGAAAGGCGAACTTCAATCTGCTTCTGCTCTTCGTTTTTTTACTGCCTCTTTCCCTTCTGGCTCAGGCTCCCCAACCCTCCGACAGCATTTGCCCCATCCCGCTGTACACCGGCAGTTTTTACAGCTCTGGAATTCCCGAAGGCCAGCAAGCCCCAGATTTTACCGTTTTCAATTCCAATGGACAGCCTTTTAACTTGGCCTCGGCTTTGCAATTGGGAAAGCCGGTTTTACTAATCAACGGCTCGCTTACCTGCCCCGTTTTTCGAAATAAAATCGCAACCATCAATCAGATTCAAGCCCAATACGGCAGCGCCATTGCCACCGCAATTGTTTTGACGGTCGAGGCCCACCCCACAAACATTTCGCCCTATTTTGGGTACGTCAACATTACCGGTCAAAACCAACAAGAAGGGATTTTGTTCCCCCAACCCCAAACCTATGGGCAGCGTCTTGGGTTGTCGGACACCTTGCAGCAGCGCTATTCCATTTCCGTGCCGGTTTTTGTTGACTTGCCCTGCAATTCTTGGTGGAGCACCTATGGCCCCGCCCCCAACAACGCCTATTTAATTCAGCCCAACGGTGAAGTATTTAGCAAACACGGTTGGTTTGACCGAGCTCCCGACCGGATTTTTTGCGACATAGATAGCCTGTTGGGCAGCAATTCTGGTTTATGCCAACCCGCCCAAGGTCCTGGTGTTTTTCAGGCAAATGTGCTGAATGCCAACAGCTATGGATTCCCGAACTCTACCCTGTTCAATTATGTGGACCTGATCAATGCGGGGTCCGTTCCGGTTGAGATTCTCATAATGACCTTAGAAGATCAGCTGCCCGACACCACTTGGCAAACGGCGTATTGCGCCGATATTTGCTACAGTCCGGGCGTAGATTCCATTGTGTTGTGGTTGGCCGGCAACGACACCCTGCATTTTAGTCTGGATTTTTTCACCGGGCCAAGCCCTGCTTTGGGAAAAAGCAAAATAGGGTTCCGAAACCAGCAAAACGTTCAAAATAAATTTTCTTTTTGGCTCGAGGCTTCCACCTTTTCCAGCGGTCTTTCTGCTTGGGCCGCTGCCGAAACCACTTTGCAAATAAAGGCGGGAAGTCCTTGGTCGTTGAAACCAAAGGAACAGGTTCGGGGGCTTTTTGATCTGCAGGGCCGGTGCTTGCCCAAGCAGGGATTCGCGCCCGAAATTCCGGGGTTTTATTTTTTGCACACCAATTTGGGCAGGCAACGAATTTGGGTGCGGGAATAGGGAAACAAGGTGAAATAATGGAATGCTATTGCGCAAACATCAAGAGAATGCATTTTGATGCTCAAGGGTATTTCCGCTTTTATTCAAAAATAGGGAATAGAATAAACATAAACCCAATACTACTGCCCCGCCAACTCCCCCCCGCCGCCTGCGGCAGGGATTGACGGGGCTACCCCGCAAGGGTGCCGAAGCCTGGCCCGCTAGGTGCGGAGGCGACTTTAGGAGCCCCCGCAAACCAGCTGGGCCAGCTTTTCGGCAACCGCGGAGTATGCCCGGAAAGCCCGGCTGCCGCCCCAATAAATAATTTTAAACATGCATGCCAAGGGGCTCCAAATCCCGCACAAAATCAACAATGAAAAATCCGCATCTGCGGGTACACGCCTTTAAAACCCAGCCTTTATGCCTTTTTTACCAGCCGCCGCCGCACCAAAAACGTCAGCAGGAGCAAGCCCGAAATCCACACCGAAAACCGCCCCAACCAATCGCCATACACCACATACGGAGTGATGTGCTCGTTCAAGCGTATTTCCCCTTGCACCACCCCGCGGGTTTCGTAGGCCAGGGGCTGCTCCACATCGCCGCGCTGGTTAATGAAACAAGAAATTCCCGTGTTGGCCGAGCGGGCCACAGCCCTTCGTGTTTCAATGGCCCGCAGCCGAGCATACGCCAGCAGTTGCCTATGCCCAGGGGTGTTCCCCCACCAAGCATCGTTCGTAATTATTCCAAAATGGGTCGCCCCATTCCGCACAAACTCCGCACAAAACTCGCCAAAAACCGATTCATAACAAACGACCGCTGCGGTCCTTATATCCGTTCGTGCCGAGTGCAGCAGCACTGTGCGCTCCCGCTGTGTGCCCATGTCGCCCATTAGGCCTTGAATGCTGCTGAACAGCTTGTCTTGCAACGGCTTTAAAACCGAAGCAAAGGGCAGTTTTTCCACTCCGGGAACCAGTTTTGATTTGTGGTACAACCCATAGCTTTGGTCGGGGTTCAATAGTATGGCGCTGTTGTGGTCGTCAATCCAAGCTCCATTTGGTCCGGGACTCGCGCTGCTGGGCACCGATTTCAGGTTGGCGGGCAGCCAGTCAACGCAATAAATTCCAGTAAGTACCGCCGTTTTTCCGTTCTGGGTTAAGGCGCGGAAGGGAGTTAAGGGGCCTTCGGCCTCTATTTTGTCCGACCAAATGGGCTGAGGCACCGCCGTTTCAGGGAACAAGATTAAATCTGCCTCGGCCAAGGGTTCCGCCAAATCGACCATGGTTTTAATTTGCTGGGCCGAAGATCCCCTAAATTTCTCGGTATAGGGGTCAAAATTGGGCTGTACGCAGCCCATGCGGGCTTTGCTTCCCTGTTCTTCGTACGCTGCATAGCGCATCAGCGAGGCGCTGCTGGGCAGCAGCAGCCACAAAACAGGAAAGGCGAGTGCTTTCACCTGTACGCGTCGCCCTTTTCTCCACCATTCCCACAGGGTCAAATTCCCCACCAACACCCACAAAGTGCCGCCCAGAACTCCGGTAATTTCGTACCATTGCACCAGCACATACCAGCCGGCAAAGCCATTTCCCAGCTGCAGCCAGGGCCAGGTCAGGTCCCAATTCAAATGCAGGTATTCAAAGGCCAGCCAAAAAAGCAGCAGGGCCAGGTAGCCCCGTTGCCGCCCAAATTGCTGTCCCACTTGTTCGGCCAGCCACCAAACCAGGGCCATAAACAGGGCATTGCACAGAATGGCCATCACCGCTCCACCGGCGGTAGAATTCCATATCCACCATGTAGTCAGTGCGTTAAAGCTTAGAAATCCGGCCCAGGCATGCAAAAAAATCCGCATTCCCTTCTTGGGTCGGCTGTCGTTTCGCACCGATTCGTTCAGCCAAAGCAGGGGAATTAGGCCCAAGAACAGCAGCAGGGGCAGCCCGCGTTCTGGCCAAGCGGCGCCCAGTAAAATGCCTGAGAGCAAAGGCATCAGAGCGAAAACCAAGGGTTTTTTCATGGCTTAAAGGTAAAAAATTGCCATCAGTGGCCCTAAAAATCTCGGTTAACAAATCGGGAAAGCGAATGGGCTGTGGAATATTTGGTTTTATCGGGCGGCAGCCGGGCTTTCGGCGGTAGTCCGCGGTCCTTAGCCTTGGGCCCAGCGGCTTTGCGGGGGCTCCTGAAGTCGCCTCCGCAGCACGCGGGCCCACGGCTTCGGCCCTTGCGGGCTACCTGCCTCAATCCCTGCCGCGGGCCAACTCAAAAGCAAAACGCCTAGGTTTGAATAATCCCCGGATTAAATTCCCGAAGCCTAGGCGCTTGATTTGCGGCTTGCAAACCTGCCGAAATATAGGTTCGGGTTTGCGCTGGATCAATGATTTCGTCAACCCACAACCGAGCCGCCGCATAATAAGGGCTTGTTTGTGCATCGTACCTTTGGGTGATTTTGTTCAGCAGTTCGACTTCGGCCTCGGCGCTGGGTTCTTCGCCCCGGGCTTTCAAGGAGGCGGTTTGAATTTGCAGCAAGGTTTTGGCTGCTTGTGCCCCGCCCATTACGGCGATGCGTGCCGATGGCCAGGCAAAAATGAAGCGGGGATCGTAGGCTTTGCCGCACATGGCGTAGTTTCCGGCCCCGTACGAATTTCCAATCACCACGGTGATTTTGGGCACCACGGAGTTCGATACGGCATTCACCATTTTGGCCCCGTCTTTAATGATGCCGCCGTGCTCCGACCGGCTGCCCACCATAAATCCGGTTACGTCGTGCAAAAACACCAAGGGGATGTGTTTTTGGTTGCAGTTCATAATAAATCGGGCGGCTTTATCGGCGCTGTCTGAGTATATAACGCCCCCAAACTGCATTTCTCCTTTTTTGTTTTTTACCACAAGGCGTTGGTTGGCTACAATGCCCACGGCCCAGCCGTCAATGCGGGCATAGGCGCAAACCAGGGTTTTGCCGTACCCGGCCTTGTATTCCTGAAATTCGCCTTCGTCGCAAAAGCACTCCAACAGGTCACGCATGTCGTAGGGTTGGTCGCGGTTTGCTGGCAGCAATCCATATACATCGGTGCTGGGGCGGGCGGGCGGCTTAGCGGCCACCCGGTCGTAGCCTGCGTCTTGGGTTTTTCCCAGTTTATCAACGATGTATCGAATCCGTTGCAAGCAATCGGCATCGTCTTCGCAGGCGTAATCGGCAACGCCTGAAATTTCAGAGTGGGTTAGGGCTCCGCCCAGGGTTTCATTGTCCACATCTTCGCCTATGGCGGCCTTTACCAAATACGAGCCGGCTAAAAAGATGGAGCCGGTTTTTTTAACAATCAGGGCCTCGTCGCTTAAAATGGGCAAATAGGCCCCGCCGGCAACACAAGGCCCCATAACGGCGGCAATTTGGGTTATTCCCATCGACGACATAATGGAATTGTTCCGAAAGATGCGGCCAAAATGCTCTTTATCGGCAAACACCTCGTCTTGCCTGGGCAAATACACCCCGGCGCTGTCCACCAAATAGAGGATGGGCAAGCGGTTTTCCATGGAAATTTCTTGGGCCCTTAGGTTTTTTTTTGCTGTGATTGGAAACCAGGCTCCGGCCTTTACGGTGGCATCGTTGGCCACCACCAGGCATTGCCTTCCGCTAACCGTTGCCAGTCCCATTATTACTCCGCCCGCAGGACAGCCCCCCTCGTCGGGGTACATGTCTTCGCCGGCAAACAAGCCCAATTCTAAAAAATCTGTTCCTTTGTCTCTCAAAAAATCAATCCGCTCGCGCGCCGTCATTTTTCCTTGACTCCGATGTTTTTCCTGTTTGGCTTTTCCGCCACCCAGGTGCACTTTTTCTGCCTTGGTTTTTAGGCCTGACAACAGCAACCGCTGTGCGTCTTCGTTTTTATTAAACTTAAGGTCCATTTCCTGAAAATTCTTGGGTAAAGATAGCGGTTGGGTTTTGTTTTTGGGTTTCTGAGTTCCCCAATTCTAGATTTCGATTCTGATTTTTTTAGGCCGAACTTAGATGGCGTGGGGCTCATTTCTTGGTTTTAAAGAAAAATGAAAAAAAGGGCTTTTTCTTTGCCCTGCTCTGTCCATCAAATTACGCCATAGACTGCTACCTTTGTGGCATGTCGAAACCCATAACCATTACGGCGGCCTTGCCTTACGCCAATGGCCCTTTGCACATTGGGCATTTGGCCGGTGCTTATTTGCCCGCCGATATTTTTGCTCGATACCAACGTCTGCACAATCAAGATGTTGCGTTTATTTGCGGTTCCGACGAACACGGTGCTGCCATTACCCTGCGCGCCCGAAAGGAGGGCATTAGCCCCAAAGAAATTATCGATACCTACCATGATTTAAACCGAAAGGCCTTTGAGGATTTCGGTATTTCCTTTGACATTTACCACCGCACCTCTGATTCCTTACACAAAGAAACGGCCCAGGCCTTTTTTTTGAATTTGTTGGAAAAAGAAGCGTTGGAATTAAGGGAGTCGGAACAGTTCTACGATGAACAGTTTCAGCAGTTTTTGGCGGACCGATACATTACAGGGGCTTGCCCCAAATGCAAAATGGCAGGAGCCTACGGAGACCAATGCGAAAAGTGCGGAAGTTCGTTGAATCCCGATGACCTGATTGATCCCAAATCGACCTTGTCGGGAAGTACGCCGGTAAAGCGGAAAACCAGCCATTGGTATTTGCCCATGCAAAACCACCAAGAATGGCTGCAGCAATGGCTTAGCACCGGTCGGTTTGATGATATGGCTTTCCCCATTACCGAACATCAGCCCAGTGCATGGAAGGCCAATGTAATGGGGCAGTGTACGTCTTGGCTTCAAGATGGACTAAAACCCCGGGCCATGACCCGCGATTTGGATTGGGGCGTTCCTGTGCCCCTTCCCAATTCGGAAGGCAAGGTGTTGTATGTTTGGCTTGATGCCCCAATTGGGTACATATCGGCCACCAAAGCTTGGGCCGAACAAACGGGAAAATCTTGGCAAAGGTATTGGGCCGAACCCGATGCCCGGCTGATTCATTTTATTGGGAAAGACAACATTGTTTTTCATTGCTTGATTTTCCCCATTTTGCTCAAAAGCCACGGCGGCTTTGTGCTGCCCGAAAATGTGCCGGCCAACGAATTTTTGAACTTGGAGGGCCAAAAGATTTCCACCAGCCGAAACCATGCTGTGTGGCTGCACGAGTACCTGCAGGATTTTCCCGGCAAACGCGACGAATTGCGCTATGTGTTGTGCTCCATTGCCCCTGAAACCGGCGACAGTGAATTTACCTGGAAAGATTTTCAAACCCGGGTGAACAGCGAATTGGTGGCCGTATTGGGCAATCTGGTAAACCGGGTTATGGTGCTGCACCATACCTACTTCCAAGGAAAATGCACGCGTGCTTCCGGCTGCCTCAGTGCTGAACTTCAGGCTTCGGTTGAACGCATGTACGGCGAACTTCAAAACCACGTTGAGGCCTACCGTTTTCGCAGTGGCTTGCAGTCGGTAATGGAGCTGGCAAGGGAAGGAAACCGGCATTTAACCCAATGCGAACCTTGGAAAACCATAAAAACCAACCCAGAGCAAGCCCAAGCCGATTTGGAAGACATGCTGTGGATGTTGGCCCATTTGGCCTGCGGACTCCAGCCTTTTTTGCCCGACACCGCCCAAAAGATTTTGCACATGCTGAATTTGCCTGCTCAATTGGCATGGCAAGATGAAATTCAGTGGAACGCCGGGCATGCCTTAAACCCCACCCAAATGCTGTTTGAAAAAATAGAAGACACCGACATGGAAAAACAACGAGAGAAATTAAATCCGCCAGCGGCAGAACAAACAGCTGGACCTTCTTTGGAGGCGGCACTAGCCCCCATCTCATTTCAGGATTTTAGCCGCTGCGACATTCGGGTGGCCACTGTTCTTTCTGCAGAACCCGTTGAAGGCGCCAACCGTTTGTTGAAATTAACCGTAGATACCGGCATCGATACCCGTACGGTGGTGAGTGGAATTGCCGAACACTACTCCCCAGAATCTGTGGTTGGACGAAAAGTGTGCCTCTTGGTTAATCTGGAACCGCGAAAACTGCGCGGGGTAGAGAGTCAGGGAATGGTATTGATGGCCCAGGATTTGGAAGGGCGCCTGCATTTTGTGGCTCCGCCCGAGGGGGTGAACAATGGAGCCCAGGTGAAATAAGCATGGCAGGTACGGAAAAGTCCGGTCCGCTTTCGATTCAGCTTCCTGAATTTTGGCCCAAGTTTGAACAGGCCGCTGCGCAGGAATCGCATGTGGCGGTATTTTACGATCAGGGTTTTGCGCCCGATTCCATTACAGGGCTGTACAGGCCGCCCTTGCTTTCTATGGTTTTGGCTTGGGGGGCCGAAGCAGTTTATTTGGGAGGAGGCGAACCGAATCCCTTTGGGCAGAAAGACCCTCTTGATGCCTGGCTGGGTGCCTGGAGTTACGATTCGGGTTGGGCCGCCGCTATGCCCCAAAAATCCCCGTTTGAATGGGCAGCAGAAGGGGAAGTTTCCTTTTTTAAACCCCGAAACCTGCTGTATTTTAATGGTTCAGATTGGACATTTAAGGGCGAAGCCAACACTTTGGTTCAATCTTGGTTGCAGCAGTCTGCTTGGAAACCGCACACGCTTTCGGTGGAAAAAACCAAGGTGAAAGCCCGCTGGCGGTTTTCGAGGTCGGCCTATTTGCAAAAGGCCGAAACCCTGCTGCGCCATATTCAGCGGGGAGACATCTATGAAGTGAATTTTTGCAACTGCCTGGAATTGGAATCCGAACTTGCACATCCCTTTCAGGAATGGAAGCGATTGATTGCCGCCTCGCCCATGCCTTTTGCCTGTTACCTTAAAACGCCTCAGCTGGAATTGCTTTCGGCCAGTCCAGAACGGTTTTTGGCCTGCCAAGGCAGCACCCTGTTTTCTCAGCCCATGAAAGGGACTCGGCCGCGGGGCAAAACCATAGAGGAAGACTTGGCCGCCGCCCGCCACTTAGAAACCGATGCCAAAGAGCGGTCAGAAAACATCATGATTTGCGATTTGGTGCGCAACGATTTGAGCAAAGTGGCGGATCGCGGCAGCGTGGTGGTGAAAGACTTATGCCAGGTGTTGCCCTTTAAAACCGTACATCAAATGATTTCAACGGTGGAGTGTAGGGTAAGACCAGAGATTTCATTGCAGCAGATTTGGGAAGCCGCCTTTCCGATGGGAAGCATGACCGGGGCCCCCAAGGTTCGGGCTATGGAATTGATTGCCGAGCAAGAAGAACAGCCCCGCGGATATTTTTCGGGCAGCGCAGCGTATTGGATTCCGGGGCTTGGATTTGAAAGCACCGTGTTGATTCGGAGTTTGATGCGAAGGCCGGGAGGTCAATGGCAAATTGGGGTGGGTTCGGCCCTAACTGCCGTTTGCAATCCCCAAGAAGAATGGGAAGAATGCCAATGGAAAATTGCCCCCTTTGCCCAGATTTTCAACCTTGAACTTATGGACAATGCAGAACCGGTTTAATGACTTTGTGCGTCGGCATGGAATGCCCGAGCCCCCGGCCGCCTTGCTGCTGCTTGTTAGCGGCGGAGTCGATTCCATGGTCTTGCTGCATCTGTTGCAGCAAGCAGGGTATGCAGTAAAATGCCTGCACGTCAATTATGGCTTGCGTGGGCAGGCCTCAGACCTTGATCAGCAGCTCATCGAACAGGTATGCCAAGAACTCCAAATGCCCTTGCAGGTTTGGCGTTGCGGCCCCGAAGAAATAAAAGGCAACATACAGTTAAAGGCCCGAGAAATACGGTATGGGTTGGCGGAAAAATATGTTCAGGAATGGGATTGTGAGGCCATTGCCACGGCACACCACTTGGACGATTCA
>Ga0164292_10004211_pt1 | contig 11704 bp, 6 predicted proteins | sample GEODES117metaG_FD_111486 | JGI IMG/M metagenome (GOLD analysis project Ga0164292, IMG submission 111486) | Eutrophic lake water microbial communities from Lake Mendota, Wisconsin, USA - GEODES117 metaG | ecosystem: Environmental > Aquatic > Freshwater > Lake | place: USA: Lake Mendota, Wisconsin... | reverse complement strand
TTTGATATGTTTTTTATCTATATTCTATAAATATAACTAATTTTTATTTTCCAATTAATCTACTTCAAGTATTGGTTCACCACTACCTCTACCAGTCTTAGCCACTCTAAGAATGTTAGGATTGGTTGTAAATGTTTCAACTGGGTCTAAACCATCTGGCGTTGTTTGAGCCGTTTGTAAAGAACCATTAAAGTATGACCTTCTCATTCCTTCTGATAAATTATTAGTAAATCTATAATGCGTTGGTAAATATCCATTAATTGCCGTAACTTCTGTTATATCTCCAGCAACTGCAATACTTCCACTAAAAGGTAGTATTGATACAAGATATTTATCGTAATTTTTTGTAATTGTTTCATATATTACAGGACCAGATATTGTTGTTGGGTAACCACTCACTTGTATTTTTTCTTTTAAAGATTTTGTTTCTTTTACTAAAAATACACTCTTTCTACTTCCTGTTATTTCGGTATTACCGAATAAACCATCATAATCTCTATAAATCGCATTACCTCTAATTGCATATAAACCATATCCAATATTTGCTAAAGAATTTTTTTCCATTCCAATTTGTTGAAACTTATTAACATAATCACCAGTTAATGTTGCTCCAGAAGAAACTACTATGTTTATAGAACCAGTTTTAGGAAATGTTGGATAATCACTTTCTATGTTATTTGTAAAATCATAATCTATTTGAGAATTATAAGTTTCATTTGCACCTTCTAATGTAGTTATATCATTTGCATCTAAAGTTGTATCATAATTATTTAATTCATATGATAACGAAGATACTTCCTCTGCGTTTATGTGTGCATCTTTTGGAATAGAATCTGCATTTAAAAATACATCTTCATTCGTATCAATTAAAGTTTCAAAATCATTTCTTAATGATTCTGGTCTATCCCATTTTATTTTACTTCTTTCTAAAAAATGTGGTTCAATTAATAATCCTTTAGATATATTAGTTCTAGCAGGTGCTAAATCAGAAAGTACTTCAAATAAAGATTTATCAATATATTTTACCAATCTTATATATTCATAAATATCTCTACCATCTAATCTTTCAAAATAATAATGCCTTAATGTATCTAATTGAGAATATGTAGTTTTATATTCATCCGATGGGTCTCCAATATAATTATCAATATTAAAATCCCCAAGAACCTTAAGTATATCCATATTTAACTCCTTAATAGGAGAGAAGAATAATCCTAAACGATTTGAATCTATTGGTGCTCTATCGAATGCTTTTTTAGTAGCTCTTACTTTATGAGATAAATCCCCAACAAGTTCTTGCTCCTCAAATCTAATTTTATTTGAATAATTAAATCCTAAAGATGGGACAGTAGCTGTAACAGTTCTATCATATGGCGTATATTGATACGGATATGCTGAAGCTGAATACATATTACTTGCGGATGCGAATGGTTCTCCATAGGATTGATTTATTGAAACGTTTTTAATAAACGAATCTTTTGTTCTATCTTTTGGATATTCAAAATCTAAACGGAATATTAAATCAGATGTAGATGCTGTTACGGAGTTACCGTTAATTGCATCAGGAAATAAAGTATGATTTTCAAATTTACTTCTTTGTAATGGAACAGTCCATAAACGGAATTCATCTATATTACCAGAATATCCGTTACCACCTATTTGCAAAGTAGAACCAGTTGTCCATTGTCCATCAACCGATGCAATAGACATACTAACCGAAGTTATTATTCTAGTACCATTTGAAGTTGCTAACCAAACCTCATACCAAGAAGATGAATCAGGACTATTGTGTCTATTAATAGATACATTAGAATAGTGCTCTAATGATATTGGGAAATCCAAACTACCAGTCTTCCAATCAGGTCCAAATACATATTCAATAGATGATTCTATATATGGATAATACGTTCCGCTTGTTTCAAAGTAAGTACTAACAGATTGGTCACCTCCAAAGTTAAATTCTAATTTACCAAATGAACCAGTTGTTTGTATTAAATCCAAAGTCCACTCACTACCACTAATTAAAGTATAAGATGTATTTGGTATTTTAGCCGGCTTTATTCTGAATTCAATACCATTTGGATAATCTTGCGTTAATGAAGAACTATGCCAAGTTATTTTAACATTAGAACTACCATTACCATTTAAACTTCCCGTTAAAAATATTGCGGCTGTTCTATCATCAAATGTAAATTGTGTACTTCCTCCTTTTGTTGGGTCTTGAGGTCCACCAAATTCCATTATTGTCAACATAGATTGAGGTACACCATAACAAGCCATTACAGCTTTTAATGCTCTAGCAGTACCTTTATGTTTTAATAGATATGGTAAGTTATTTGCAATTCTTCTCCAAACTTCAAAATTTGCATCTTGCAAACTTGTAGAAAATTTAGGTCTACCTTCTTTATCACTACCAAACATATATTCCCAAAGGAAATTAGAATTAAATGCTTTTTTACTTTTCCATCCCAATGAATCAAGTAAAGAATATATTAATTGATTTGGTATTCCAGTTTCTTGTTTATGCTCTAATTTCTTAGTTCCTTTTAATGCGTTTATATAACACCAAATAACATCAAAATGTTGGCCAATCATATCTAAGAATAATATAAATTCATTATTCTCATAATCATCGGTTATAAATTCAGGCATATTATTTTTCATAGAATTAACATTATACTTATCGTAATACAATGCGCTTTCTAATGCGTAGTTATACCAAGTAATAACAGTAGAATCCGTAGCTACTTTTAATACTCTATAATAAAAATCTTTTTCAGTATCATACAAATCCCTCTTAGGATATGCTAATGAATTTTCTGATTTAAATAAAAACTTTTCAAATCCGTCAAATGTTTTTACTAAATTTGATATTTTTTCTCCAATAGATTTTGCCTCCAACTCAACATATATAGGAGAGTATTGTGGATATTCCCATTGAAGTTCATCTATTGAATCTTCTGTTTGTAAAATATACCCATCAATAGTTGAATATTCTTCATGCTGTGGTATTGCTTCTGCTAACAAGTATCCAATAGGAAACGTTTGATTGGTTAAATCAAAATATTTTTCTTGATAGCTTTGTAATACCTTTACCTTATAAAAAAAGTTATTTACTCTTTCTGCAGCTGCTCCATAATGTACATAATTAGTCCAAGTATAATCAGAACCACTTATATATTGTATATTTAATTTTTCAGTATCTATATTGTTTTGGCTACTTATTTTATTTATAATATCGTTATAAGTAAATGAACCACTTGCTACTAAATCAGAAAATGCTTGATATCCAACACCATTATCAGCTTCTATTGAAAAATTAGGTCCTTTTAATGGTGGACAAAATGATTCATCAATACCACTAATTGTTACAGTTTCAATTATTGGATTTGCTTGTAATTTTGAAATCCAAATTTCTTGATTTGGTTGGACTGTAGTTTCTAATGGTTCATATAATTTTAATATTACAGAATCACCATCTTCAGCCCAAGTTGTAATTAATTTATTATCGGCATTTCCAAAATGTGCTAAGTGAGTTAAATATTTAGATGTCTCATCGGCAAATATACTTAAATCAAATTGAGAAAGAAATCCTTCTGCCAATCTACTAACAGCTACATCTCTTGGAATTGATAAATCACCCTTATCAAATTTTATATTTAAAAATTCTTCAACACCAGATATAGATTGTCTACCACTTCTATTAAAAGGAACTAATTTTAATCCTATGTTTATAATATCAACATCTTCAGCAACAGAACTTTTGAAAAAATCTAATAGTTTTTGAAAATTTAATGTTTGCTTAGTATATCCATCTTTTTGACATGCTAATCTTAAAAAGTTAGAACTATAATCATTTAGAGTTGTTGAATTTGGTGAGGTTGCAAATAATCTAACTTCATCTGTATTTACAGTTTCAAATTCAATTGTAAAGTCTACATCAGTTCCAACAAAATCAGGTCCTCTTAATACAGATGGATATCTTATATTTCTAATATCAGGAGTACCAACGTATATATCATCAACAGAGTTTAATGTAAACTCAAGTGGTGCACCATCTCCATCTTTACTAGATGGTACTATAATAACTTTATATCTACCAACCGTAGTTAGTACTTTTGCCGGTATTGATAAAATAGAATAGTTTTCAGAATTTGCCGTATCAAAGTTAAATTCGTTACTATTTACATATATTTTTACTGCAGTTGTTCCTGATGTTTTTTTTATACCAATTGGAAAATCAGCCTTAGTATTTTTATTATATGGCTTTGTTAATTCTTCAATTGTAATAAAATCAATTACTGGTATATCTTTTTGTAATATTACAAAATTTTCAGAAGTTATATCAATAATTGTATTATCATATGCAGTTATTGTTGTTGATACTGATTCATTTTGTTCAATAGCCTCAACAACTATATCTTCAGTACCATTATTTGCTTTTATATATTTTGCTCTATATAATCCAATGTTAGCAGTTTGTATAGTAATATTACTACCAACAGGTATTGTTAGTTTATTTATTCCATTTACCAATGTGATGATATTACCACCACCACTTAATATTCCCGCAATACCTTTTCTCAATACTATTACAGAATTTTCAGGCCCAACTAAATTAATAGTTACATCTACGTTTGGCGGTAGTATATCGACTGGTGTTTCAATTGATTTTTTTACAAAATTATCAAAATTTACACTTAAAGAACTATCTTTTGCATTATAATCAAATTTTTGTAAATTTCCATTTAAATAATATTGTACTCTAATTAAAAATATAGGTTCTGTTGAAAATACAGAATAATCTTCTACATTTGGAACATATGGTTGTCCATAATATGTTACACCAGTACCAGAATTATAAACATTATTAAATGACATATTATTAAAATCCTGATAACCATATAAACTACTATATGGGTCAACATTAATTTTTATATCAGTAGATAAATTTAATTTTAGCTGTTGGAAATTTGGATTATTTACAACATCAATAATATATTTTTCATTTGAAGTAAATCCTTCTTTTTGAACTGTTAATTCAATTGGCGTTGCTAATGCTTCACTTACATCTACAGTAATACTTGAATCGGTAGTGGAAAATGTATTTTCTCCATTTTTAAAAATAGATGCACCAGATTCTTTTGATTTTATGTAAATTACTTTTTTATTATTGTAATTTGATGTTCCCGGAGTTTCAGAAACTACAACAGAACCACCACCACTTACAGAACCACCACCACCACCGCCAATAAATGTAGAAACACCACCAGAGCCAAAGTATCCTTGCAGCTGATTTTGCTCATTAAGCATATTGCCATCTTGGTATTGTTGTGTACCAAACCCCATATCAAATGCTTGTTCGTCTACTGCTATCATTACTTTATAAGTATTTTATATTATTGAAATTCCATTCGTTCTCTACCCATACCACCATCTGCCAAATTTTGTCTATCCAATGTATCATATTCTCGGTAGATGCTACCACCTCCACCACCGCCTCCGCCACCATATGATGGTGGTTGCTCTACTGGAGTTTCTATAACTATTGCTGGTTCTGGTATTACTTTTATTGGTTCTTCAATTGGCGTTACAACAACAGGCTTTCCAATTAATTCATCAGGAGGTATTTGCTTTTTTATTTTTTCTGCAAAGTGAATATCACTATCCCTTTGCATAGGTTTTATTTTTGTAATTTCTTTTAATACTGGTTTTGATGTATCTATTATTGTATTACTTTCCAATCTTTGTAATACAAGTTGAACTTCATCTAAACTTTCATCTACTGTATTATCAGATGTTGTTTGTGTATTTATATTTTGCTGAGGTAGATTTTTTGTTATTGTTTGAATTAATAAATTTCTACATCTATCACGAATAGTTTCTTTTGATAATCCAATTTCAGGACGAGTTGTTTTTGCTTTTCCATAGTTTAAATCAGATATATCTGATATTCTATTTGTAAATTCATAAAAACAAGCTTCTCTAAATTTATTATAAATTGTAGTTGTTAGTGATTCAAAATCTTTAACTTTAAACTCACCAATCATTTTATTAGTCCATTTTTCAGAATACTTTGTTTTCATAAAAGTACTTATAATACTTGGATTAATTTTTTCTATAAAATTAAATGCTAAATTAATAGTATCATCCCTAAACTCTCCATTCTTTTTAAATAAATCAAATCTCTCACCTAAATTGTTTGAACTAGCATCTAATCCTTTTTTTAAAGGATATAATCTTATTTCAGTTCTTGATGGAGATATTTCGGATATCCACATCTTATCGTTAATATCACTACTACCTACTCTTTTATTTAATAAAGTAATTTGTGTTTTAAATATACCATTATTATATCCAGCTTCTCTTATTAATCTTTCAATATCAACAAAATATTCACTTGGAAATTTATTTTTTTCTAATAATGTTCCCTCTGCTATTAAAAAATAATCTTTTATAGTATCGGATGTTAATGGTACATATCTAACCAATTCGTTATTTCTTTGAGGTAGTTGATTATCATTTACATCGTATAAAACAAATTCAATTGCATCAGATTCTCCAAATCCAAAAAAAGATTGTAAGTTTCCTTCTTCAAATACTTGTCTATCCTTAGAATCGATTTTGTATCCTCTATTTTGTATTATATCTTTGAATCCTTTTACTGCCATGACAATTTGTTTCTTTTACTCATTTGCTTATCATATACATAGTAACAATATTGTTTTCCTACATTATGAATAAGTTTACCTATCCAATTATCTTTTGGTAATATACCTACTTCATAAGCCATATGCTCAGTCCAAGGTTTTACCATCGTATAAATCCACTTAGTATTTTGTGGCTTAGCTCTCATATACTTAACTACATTTCTAGCCCACATCATATAACCCAATACCAAACGAGGGTCTTTCTCATACATCATCTCACCATAACGTTCATCAGCGTTCCAAATGTGTTGAGGTAAGAAACCTTGATTGTATAATTCGTTACAAATAATTTTCTTCTTTTTAGTTTGTGCATCATTTGATTTAATTAATGCAGTTTGTGCCGTAGCAGTTTGCGCATTTGCATTTGCCAAAGATATGTTCAACTGATTAATTGTATTATTTCTATCTGATATTGTAGTATTAGCTGTTTCCAATTGTTGAATTAATAACGCATTCTCTTGCAATAATGATGTATTTCTTGCATTCAATGAAACTCTTTGAATAGATTCCGCAGTTGCTTTTTGTATTGAATTTTGTAAATCAGTAATTGTAGATTCAACCTTAGTAGTAACAATCTGAGTTTGGTTTTCGGCAACGGCAACAGTTAAGTTTCTAGCATCAAGTTCAACTACTAAACTTTGAGTTATTATTTCCAATTCTTTTACTTTACTATTAAGATTAAGTACGGCCGTTGTTAAATCTTCTACTGTGCTTGTCAAATCTGCTATCGATTGTGTAGCTTCATTAAAAGTAGAAACATAAATTGTTGGGTCGGTTATTGGAGGTAATATATCAATTAATTCTACAATTGTAGTATCTATTGATTTTAATAATTCTTCTTGATTATACTTTGGTTTTAAAAGTTGCCCAGATATGATTCCATCATCAACAACAGAACCACTAAATATATGAATACCAAATTGGTTCTTTGTATTAATAGCCAAAGAACCACTTGTTAGTAGTTCACTTATTTTTACTTCGTTTTGTAGTCCAGTCTTTACTAATCCAGTCTTTATCATTTTTATTGTTTTACAATACTAAATGTTATATCTTCATCAATATATTGAATATCACCATCCATATCAACTTTGAATTCAATTTTATATACTCTATCTGCTTGCCAATTAGATAAATTCAATTTTATATAATTACCATTTGAATCACAACTAATTTTAGAATAATCACTAAAAGGAATTATAATATCATCAGATGCGTAATCTTTTATCTGATAATAAGTTGTTTGTGGTAGGTATTTTATATTATTATATGCAAATGTATTCGTAAATGTTTTTAAAGGATATAATTCTCTACCAAATATTCTTATAGTAGGTGTAGTACCAACCTTATATTCTTTTTTAAAATTATTTACTCCAACTTTAATATCCGTTGCTGTTAATGGAGATAATGACGAAGTTATAAATGATTGGTCATCCCAACCTATTCTAATTTTTGGTTCGTATATTGTATTTGTTTCTTTACTAAACACCCTTACTATACCATAATCTTGCGTATCGTTCTCAACACTATCAGAGTGTTTTATTATAATACCATCATTTGGTATCCCACCATTTATAGAACCACTCATCCAACCTTTTAATATATTCGTAACATCCAGTTGGATATCAGCAGTTTGATAATTGAACGATTGATTTGCTACGTTAGCTACCCACCAAGTACCACCAGTACCATCATTTGGATTTGAATCAGTTCCTAAATTTAATCCGTTTTGTAACCACTCTAATTTACTATCACCTTCTCTATAATTCCAAGTTACACCAGCAGTTGAAATATTATCAAAACGAGTACCTTTACCCATTTGCCAACTTCCACTAATAGCGTATGCATATAAAGTATATTCTAATGGAATTTCTTCACTTTCAGTTTCTTTTAATATTAAATCTGCACTTTGCATTTTAATAGTTCCGGAAGTCAATGATGCAGATAAAAACCCAACATCAAATTTTAATAATGCTCTCGATACATCCTTCACATTACCATAATAAATTTTACTTATCTCTAAGATTTCATCCAAACCAGTATTTTGATTTGGCTGCTGTAAATAAACCGATGCATCTTTTGATGCTGTTAAAAAATAGTATGCCATTATCTTACTCTACCTTTAATGTCTGAATCTGGAAACTTTATTTCAAATATAGATGGGTCTAATGATGGATATACAATCTTTCCCTTAGTTGCCGATTCTATATTATATGAATTTGGAGAATATGGAGTTCCACATTTATTTTCTACTTTGAAAAATGGTACGGATGCAACTCCTTCTACATTTGCTATTAATAATTCAACTTCACTCAAATTTATTGTTTGATTAAATTGCCAATTATCAATATTAAAATAATCTTTTAATTCAGAAATACATTTTGCCAATACTTCACTTTTATTATAATTTTGGTATGCAGTTATTTCAAAATCCAATCCGATATTAATAATAAATCCATCACTAATATTAACACCATCGGTAAGCATTTTAAACTCCCCCATATATGTTTTTATATTTTCTTTAACTGCTTTATTTAAATTAGTTAATCTTCCGTTTAAGTCATATCCAAGCAAATATAAATTAATTGCAAATGGATTATTTTTTTCAGTTTCATTGGAAGTCTTACCAATTAAAAATTTTGTAATATCAGAAGATACACTAGCTCTAGTTGGTTCTTCGTTATCAGGCATATTTACAAAACTCATTACTAAATCAGTAAATTCTTGCAAATGATTTGGTGATGCTAATATAGATGATGGTGAATTATTATCTAAAGTACCATCTGCAACAGCGTATGATTTTGCAACTGCCCCATATTTAGTTGGCATTGATATTGTTCTTATTTGATAATCTTTTGCAGTTACTGCTCTATTTTGTGCTCCAAAATTTGCTAATGCATTTTGTCTAATTTCTTCCAAAGATTCACCACCCCTACCACCGGTAGCAGGAATTTCATTATCAATAGCTACAGAACGTTGCGTTGCACTCATAAGAGTTAATTCAACGCTATTTAATCTTTGTGTATCTTCTTCAAATTCAATTGCTTCTATTCTAGTTAATTGCCCAGATGCTATATTTGAATTAACCCCACCACCAACTAAATACTTTACAGTTATAGTTGTTGTTGATGGAGATGTTCCGTATGTTTTTGTTTTTAAGAAGTTTGTTGGGTCAAATGATTCTTCTAATCTACTAATAGAGTTTGGTAATCCTAATCCTACATTTTTGAGGTTTGGAATTAATTGCTCATCACTAGCAGATGAATCACCTGCGCCAAATTGTATAGTAGTTGTACTATCTTCGTTTACCTTAACTACAAATCTTTTTGGAGTTTTAATTGTTTTTAAAATATAAGGTACAGTTGATTTAAATTGATATAATTCTTGGTCATTAGCTTCAGTATTTGGTTGGTCAATAAATACCATTTCTTGTGCTAAATACGGAACTTCATACCATTTGTTATTATTAGTATCTCTACAATCGTATATATCAATTACATTTGTATCTTGTAATATTATTTTTTGAAATGGTTCGTATGCACCAAATTCAAATGTTTCTTCTTTTAGTTCTGCAGATATTGCTTTTACATACTTTTTAACTAAATAAAATAATGGTTCTCCCGTAACAGCTTCTCTTTGATATACACTTACTTCTCTACCTTCTGGTTCTGAGAAATCTACAACATCTGCTGTTCTAAATACAATACTATCTTTTGTTGAACGAGATAGCAATCCTTCTTTTATTTTTAAATAATATTTTTCATCAGGTCTGTTATCACAACCATTTCCAACAGAAGGAACTAATTGATAAACACTTAATGTTGTTACTGCTGGTGATGTTACTTTTGGTTTATATCCTAAATATTGAGATAATGCTATTACACTTTTTATATCTTCTGCATAAGACATCATAGATTCTTTCAATGTATCATCTATATAATATGATAAAGAATCTCCAATATAAGATGCCATTTCAATAAACATCATACCAGGAGATGATTCATTAAAATCAGAATATGTTTTAGGAAAATATGTTTTAGAAAATTCAATTAAGTTATCTCTAAATCCAACAAAGTCCTTGCCAAGATATTTTACATCCTTGCCTTTGTTTTTAAAGTTTTTATTTGTAATAGTTAATCCCATTTTTTTTAATTATCAAATGTTAAATGATACTGTGTTTAATTCAGGACTATTCCTTACATTAAATGATATCGTAATACCAACTGTATTTCTATCTTTGTTATCGTTTGATTGATTTACGTTTATTTGCTGAACAACTATATAAGGTAACCAATTTTCCAATGAATTTGTTATGGTTTCTTCAATTTTTTCAGATAGAGTATCATCATTAAAATCAAATAACAATTCTTGAAGTCCACTACCAAAATTAGGTTGCATTATTCTTTCACCTTTTTTTGTAAGTAATAGATTCTTTATATTAGATTTAGCTTGTTCAAAAGTTGTGAAAGACTGATTAAATGCAGTATTACCTATTTGAATAGGTAAAGTTATACCTATTGCATGGTCTTCATACTTCTTAGTGTCTTGAACAAGCTTCTGCCCTAATACAATTGCCATTATTTCTTTTTAAATCTTTTAACCAATTCCGAATAATCTCTATTCAATGCTTTATCCAATTCAGGCACTCCAGTGTTTACACCCAATCCAGTAGAAGAAGGTCCTTTTGCTAAATCACCATAACCCATTTTTTCAGCTATTGCAGTTCTACCTACAATTGAACCCATATCACCCTGTCCAAAATTCATTGTTCTGAAACCACCATCACCAGTTGCAGGTGTCATTGCGGTTTCGTTTAGAATTTGGTTAATCATTGGGTTTTTGCTAAATTGCTTTGTAGGTACTACCTTTGGTGCTACTGATTCTTCGATAATTTCATCTTCCATCATAGCTTTAGCCATTGATAATCCAGTATTTTTAGGTTGTACTGGTTGTTTACCTTCACTTAATAATCTTTTTACTTCCTTTTGTACGGATTC
>Ga0164292_10004210_pt1 | contig 11708 bp, 8 predicted proteins | sample GEODES117metaG_FD_111486 | JGI IMG/M metagenome (GOLD analysis project Ga0164292, IMG submission 111486) | Eutrophic lake water microbial communities from Lake Mendota, Wisconsin, USA - GEODES117 metaG | ecosystem: Environmental > Aquatic > Freshwater > Lake | place: USA: Lake Mendota, Wisconsin... | reverse complement strand
GGCACTTTTGCGTTCAAGCGCGAGAACGAAGACCCGACCCGCATGTTCGCCGGCGAGGGCGATGCCTTCCGCACCAACCGGCGCTTCAAGCTGGTGTCCGAAGGCATGCCGGCCAAGCGCCTGTCGACCGCGTTTGACTCGGTCACCCTCTACGGCAACGACCCTGACCTGCGGCCCGACATCTACGGCAAGGTGGGCAACTCGGGCGTGTCGGTGGCCACGCTGGACGACATGAAGGTGCTGTACTCGGGCTTCGACCTGTGCAACCCGACCACCTCGGTCTCGATGACCATCAATGGCCCGGCGCCGTCGATCCTGGCGATGTTCATGAACACCGCCATCGACCAGCAGGTCGACAAGTTCAAGGCCGAGGTCCTGGCAAAAGAGGGCCGCGAGCCCACGGGCGCAGAGCTTGCCAAGATCCGCGCCTGGGCCCAGGCCAATGTGCGCGGTACGGTGCAGGCCGACATCCTGAAGGAAGACCAGGGGCAAAACACCTGCATCTTCTCGACCGAGTTCAGCCTGAAGGTGATGGGCGACATCGCCCAGTACTTCGTGCAAAACGATGTGCGCAACTTCTACTCGGTGTCGATCTCGGGCTATCACATCGCCGAGGCCGGCGCGAACCCGATCTCGCAGCTGGCTTTCACCCTGTCCAACGGTTTCACCTTCGTCGAGGCCTATCTGGCCCGGGGCATGCACGTCGACGACTTCGCGCCCAACCTGTCCTTCTTCTTCTCCAACGGCATGGACCCGGAGTACACGGTGCTCGGTCGCGTGGCACGCCGCATCTGGGCAGTGGCCATGAAAGAGAAGTACGGCGCCAATGATCGGTCGCAAAAGCTCAAGTACCACATCCAGACTTCGGGCCGCAGCCTGCACGCGCAGGAGATCCAGTTCAACGACATCCGCACCACGCTGCAGGCGCTGATCGCGATCTACGACAACTGCAACTCGCTGCACACCAACGCCTTTGACGAGGCGATCACCACGCCCACCGAAGACAGCGTGCGCCGGGCGATGGCCATCCAGCTGATCATCAACCGCGAATGGGGCCTGGCCAAGAACGAGAACCCCAACCAGGGCGCCTTCATCATTGAAGAGCTGACCGAGCTGGTCGAAGAAGCGGTGCTGGCCGAGTTTGAGCGGATTGCCGAGCGCGGCGGCGTGCTCGGCGCGATGGAAACCGGCTATCAGCGCGGCCGCATTCAGGACGAGAGCATGCATTACGAAATGCTCAAGCACACCGGTGAGCTGCCCATCATTGGCGTCAACACCTTCCGTAACCCCAAGGGCGATCCGACGCCCGAGACGCTGGAGCTGGCCCGCTCCACCGAAGACGAGAAGCAGAGCCAGCTCAGCCGGCTGCAGGACTTCCACGCTCGCCACGCCCAGGCAGCGCCGGTGCAGCTGGCGCGGCTGCAGCAGGCGGTGATCGAAAACAGCAATGTGTTCGAGGTGCTGATGGACGCGGTACGCGTCTGCTCGCTCGGACAGATCACCAACGCCCTGTTCGAAGTCGGCGGACAGTACCGGCGAAACATGTAGCCCTGTTAGATCTACCGGGGGAAGGGCCTAAAACGCGGGCCCAAGTCGGCCAGCAGTGGCCTCGGCCCCCCCTGAATGCAACGGTTCCCCCTACATTCGGCTCCTGGGGAGCAGGCGCTTCCCTTTTGGTCGAAAAGGGGAGCGGGTGCCGTCGGACGAATACATTCTGGAGACCCAGGGCCTCACCAAAGCCTTCAAGGGTTTCGTGGCGGTCGACCGGGTCGACCTGCAGGTGCGCCGTGGCGACATCCACGCGCTCATCGGCCCCAATGGCGCCGGCAAGACCACTTTCTTCAACCTGCTCACCAAGTTCCTGCAGCCGACCCGCGGGGCCATTCACTACCGCGGTATTGACATCACCCGCGACACGCCTGCGCGCACCGCGCGCCGGGGCATCGTACGGTCGTTCCAGATCTCGGCGGTGTTCCCGCACATGACCGTTCTGGAAAACGTGCGCGCAGGCCTGCAGCGTGGGCTGGGCACCTCCTTTCACTTCTGGAAGCCTGGGCTCTCCCTACACGGCCTGCACGAGCGGGCGCTGCAGCTGCTGACCGAGGTCGACCTGCAGAATTTCGCTGACGAGCTCGCTGCCAATCTGCCCTACGGGCGCAAGCGCGCCCTGGAGCTGGCCACCACCCTGGCTCTGGAGCCCGACCTGATGCTGCTCGACGAGCCCACCCAAGGCATGGGCCATGAGGACGTCGGCCGCGTCACCGAGCTGATCAAGAAGGTCTCCACCGGCCGCACCATCCTCATGGTGGAGCACAACATGAAGGTGGTGTCCTCGATCGCCGACCGCATCACCGTGCTGCAGCGCGGTGCGGTGATCGCCGACGGGCCGTACGCGGAGGTCTCCCGCAACCCGCAGGTGGTCGAGGCCTATATGGGCGCCGCCGCTGGCGCCCAGGCCGCGCTGCAAGGAGCGCACTGATCATGGGCCAGACCTTACGCCCGAATCCGCACCCGAGCCTGCAGCAGACGCAGGACCCGTCTTGGGGTCCTGCGCCGTCGGACGACGCATCCTCGCCGCCTGCGCCAGGCACTTCTGCCCGCGAATTGCTGCGCCTCACCGACCTGCACGCCTGGTACGGCGAGTCGCATGTGCTGCACGGGGTCAACCTGAGCGTGCGCGAGGGCGAGGTGGTGTCCCTGCTCGGGCGCAACGGCGCCGGCCGCACCACCACCTTGCGGGCCATCATGGGTCTGGTGGGTCGCCGCCGCGGGTCTATCCGCGTGTGCGGCCAGGAAGCCATCGGGCTGGCGCCGCACCAGGTGGCGCGCCTGGGGCTGGGCTACTGCCCCGAGGAGCGCGGCATCTTCGCCAGCCTGAGCACGCAGGAGAACCTGCTGCTGCCGCCGGTCATTGCGCCGGGCGGCATGCCGGTCGCCGAGATCCACGCCATGTTCCCCAACCTCGCCGAGCGCGCCAATAGCCCGGGTAGCCGACTGTCGGGCGGAGAGCAGCAAATGCTGGCGGTGGCCCGCATCCTGCGCACGGGCGCCCGGCTGCTGCTGCTCGACGAGATCTCCGAGGGCCTCGCACCGGTCATCGTGCAAAAGCTTGCCGAAGTGATCCTGCGGCTCAAGGCCCGTGGTTACACCACCTTGCTGGTGGAGCAAAACTTCCGTTTCGCCGCACCCCTGGCAGACCGCTTTTACGTGATGGAGCGCGGGGCGATCGTGCGTGAATTCCGCCAGGACGAACTGCAGGCCAACCTGGGCATGTTGCAGGAGTTTTTGGGCGTGTAGCGAATGGAGGCTCTGGGCGAGTGCAGGGGCCTGGCAATGGCTCCCCTTGTCACCTGCACCTTCACTTACTTCTCTACCACCCCTCTCCCCCCCGCTCTCCCACCCCTCGATCCCGCTCCCTTCGTTTTCCACTCTCTCTCCCCTCTCGCTCCCCACCCGTCCCGCCTCGTCCCTGCGTTCAGCCCTGAACCCTCCCCTCTTCCCTTCGATCCACCCAAGGAGCTCCCCATGAACAACACAATACGTGCGGCCACCCTCGCCCTGAGCCTGGGCTTCATCGGCCTCCTCGGCGCCCTGTGTGCAGCCCCGGCCGGTGCCCAGCCGGCGCAGGGCCCGGTACGCATCGGCTTCATCACCGATATGTCCAGCCTCTACGCCGACATCGACGGCCCCGCCGGCGCAGAGATGGTGCGGATGGCAGTGCAAGACTTTGGCGGCAAGGTGCTCGGGCGAAACATCGAGGTGCTGAGCGCCGACCACCAGAACAAGGCCGACGTGGCCAGTGCCAAGGCCCGCGAGTGGATCGACAAAGACGGCCTGGCCATGTTGGTGGGTGGCACCAGCTCGGGCGCCGCGATCGCCATGGCCAAGGTGGCGGCCGAGAAGAAGCGCCCTTACTTCGTCATTGGCGCCGGGTCGTCGCGCCTGACCAACGAGGACTGCTCGCCCTACACCGTCCACTACGCCTACGACACGGTGGCCCTGGCCAAGGTAGCCGGTACCGCGCTGGTGAAGGCAGGCAACACGCGCTGGTACTTCCTCACTGCCGACTACGCCTTCGGCCACTCGCTCGAGGCCGACGCGTCAGCGGTGGTCAAGGCCAACGGCGGCACCGTGGTGGGGGCGGTGCGTCACCCGCTCAATGCGTCTGACTTCTCCTCCTTCCTGCTGCAGGCCCAAGGCTCCAAGGCCCAGATCCTGGCCTTGGCCAACGCTGGCGGCGACACCATCAACGCGATGAAGGCGGCCAAAGAGTTCGGCATCACCCAGGGCATGAAGGTGGCCGGTCTGCTGGTCTTCATCAACGACGTCCACAGCCTGGGACTGGCAACGACCGAGGGCCTGCAACTGGCCGACAGCTGGTACTGGAACCAAGACGATGCAAGCCGCGCCTTCGCCAAGCGCTTCTTCGAAAAGTACAAGCGCATGCCCTCCTCTCTCCAGGCCGCCGACTATTCGGCGACCATGAACTACCTCCAGGCGGTTAAGGCGGTCAACACCACCGACGCCAACACGGTGATGGACCACCTGCGCAAGAACAGGATGTCGGACTTCTATCACCGCAACGCCAGCCTGCGCGCCGATGGGCGGGTGATCCACGACATGTTCCTGTACCAGGTCAAGAGCCCGAAGGAGTCGACCACGCCCTGGGACTACTACAAGCTGGTGTCCAAGCTCAGCGGCGACATGGCCTTCACCCCGCTGGCCGAGTCCAAGTGCGCGCTGGTGAAAAAGTGAGGCCGGGGGCAACCTCACTGCGACAACATGGAAATTTTCGGCATTCCCCACCAGGCCTTCCTCGGCCAGCTGATGCTGGGCCTGGTCAATGGCGCGTTCTACGCCATGCTCTCGCTGGGCCTGGCGGTGATCTTCGGCCTGCTCGACATCGTCAACTTTGCCCACGGCGCCCTCTACATGCTGGGCGCGTTCGTCGCCTGGCTGCTGCTGGACTGGCTGGAGATTAACTACTGGCTGGCGCTGGTGCTGGCGCCGCTCCTCGTGGGCGCGCTGGGGATGCTGATCGAGCGCCTGCTGATACAGCGGCTGTATGGGCTGGACCCCTTGTACGGTTTGCTCCTGACCTTCGGCCTGTCCCTGATCCTCGAGGGGCTGTTGCGGGAGCGCTTCGGCGTCTCCGGCCAGTCTTACCCGGTGCCCGAATTGCTGCAGGGCGCCACGAACCTGGGCTTCATGACCCTGCCCAATTACCGGGCCTGGGTTGTGGTGGCTTCCCTGGTCGTTTGCCTCGGCACCTGGTTCCTGATTGAGCGCACCCGGCTGGGCGCCTACCTGCGCGCCGGAACCGAGAACGCCAAGCTGGTGCAGGCCTTCGGGGTGAACGTGCCGCTGATGGTCATGCTCACCTACGGTGCCGGCGCCGCACTGGCAGCGCTGGCAGGCGTGCTGGCGGCCCCCATCGTGCAGGTCACGCCGCTCATGGGCTCCAACCTGATCATCGTCGTCTTTGCGGTGGTGGTGATTGGCGGCATGGGCTCCATCCTCGGCTCGGTCGTCACTGGCCTGGGCCTGGGGGTGGTGGAGGGTCTGACCCGCGTGTTCTACCCCGAGGCCTCGAGCGTGGTGGTCTTTGTCATCATGGTCATCGTGCTGGTGCACAGGCCTGCAGGTCTGTTTGGAAAAGAGGCCTGACATGAAGCGTATATCGGATGCCGCCACAGACCGCGCCCTCACCCGGGCTACCTACGCCGGCCTGCTGGCCCTGGCACTGGCCGCGCCCTTTTTGGGCCTGTACCCAGTGTTTGTGATGAAGCTGCTGTGCTTTGCGCTCTTCGCCTGCGCCTTCAACCTGCTCCTCGGGTTTACAGGCTTGCTGTCCTTTGGACACGCAGCCTTCTTCGGCTTTTCCGCCTATGTGACCGGCTGGTGCATCAAGAGCCAGGGCTGGACACCCGAGGTCGCGTTACTGGCGGGCATGGCGGTAGCGGCGCTCCTGGGGCTGGGCATGGGTCTGCTGGCCATCCGCAGGCAAGGCATCTACTTCGCGATGATCACCCTGGCCCTGGCGCAGATGGTGTTCTTCCTGTGCCTGCAGGCGCCCTTCACCGGTGGCGAAGACGGGCTGCAAGGCGTTGGGCGCGGCGCCCTCTTCGGTCTGCTGCCGCTGCAGGACGACCTCACGCTGTACTACGTGGTGCTGGCCGTCTTCCTAGCCTGCTTCCTGGCCATTGGCCGCATCGTCACCTCGCCCTTCGGGCAGGTGCTCAAGATGATCCGCGAGAACGAACCGCGCGCCATCTCCCTGGGCTACGAGGTAGACCGCTACAAACTCCTGGCCTTTGTTCTCTCAGCGGCGCTCTCTGGTTTGGCGGGGTCGCTCAAGACCCTGGTGATGGGCTTTGCCACGCTTTCGGACGTGCACTGGTCCATGTCCGGAGAGGTCATTCTCATGAGCCTGCTGGGCGGGGTGGGCACCCTCTTCGGCCCGGTGCTGGGGGCGGGCATCGTGGTCGGCCTGCAAAACTTGCTGGCCGACAAGGTGGGCGCCTGGGTGACCGTGATCATCGGCGCGATCTTTGTCCTGTGCGTACTGGCCTTCCGAAAGGGAATGGTTGGCGAGTTGATCGCCTGGCGAGAACGGCAGCGTTTGGCGGCGCGGGCCTGAGTCAGACCGCGGCCTCGGCTGTGGCCGTGGCCGTGTCCTTGCCCACACCGGCCTGCGCGCGCCAGGCCGCCAGCACCACCTGGCTCGGCCCGAAGGCCAGCTGCCTGCCCTCGGCCAGCCACAGCAGGTAGTCGGCCTCGGCCGCCAAGGCCAGGTCGTGGGTGGCAAAAACGAGCAGATTGACCTCGCGGGCCGCCCGCCGCATGCGGCTCGCCACCGCCTGGGAACGGGCCGCGTCAAGTGCGGTGGTTGGCTCATCGAGGAAGAGGCCGGTCGAGGCCATCGCCTGGGTGGACTGCAGGGCCCGCGCCAGAAAAACGCGCTGGCGCTCCCCACCGGACAGGCCGGAGGCCACATCGCTCGCCTGCGGCAGGCGATCCAACCCGCCCGACGTGGTGGTGGGCCCAGTGCCGTCGGCCCGGGCGCCGGACACGTCGCGTCTGCGGTCGGGTGGCGAGTCCAACTCACTGAGCAGCCAATCCGGGCCTGCGCCTGACGCTGGCCGGCCCAAGAGGATGTTGTCGCCCACAGTGCCGCCAAACAAATACTCCTTCTGGGACAAATAAACGTTGCCAGGCATTCGATCGCATGGAAGGCCCTCGCGCCAGACGCCGCCCTGCGTTGGCCGGTACAAGCCGCAGAGCAACTTGAGCAAGGTGGACTTGCCAGCACCAGATGCGCCGACCAAGCCCAGGGTTGCCCCCGCAGGCAATTCGAAATCGAGGCCGCGCAGCACCCACTGGCCCTCCGGCGCCCTGAAGCTGAGATCGCGCACGGCCAGGGCGGGGTAGGCCTCGGAGTTCGCTCTTTGGTGAGCCGAGTTCGCACCCGAACCGCGCACAGCGCAGGGTTCGTCATCGCCCCCCCGATCAGCGGCCGGCGCGTCCGCACGCAGGGTCTCCCAAAAGGCCGCGCCGGCCCGCCGCGAGGCCTGATAGACGACGCGCCGCTGGATCAACTGGGCCATGTGACGCAACTGGCCAGAGAACTGCCTGAACAGCAAATTCAGAATGACCAACTGGCCAATGGACAGGCGACCCTCCATGGCCTCCATCGCGCCCAGACCCAAAATGGCGGCCTGGGTCAGACGCTCATAGGCCAGACCGATCAGGTTGCGGCGCAGGACCCGTTGGCTATGACGGTCCACCGCTGCGTCGTGCCCTTGCCGCTCCCCCTGCCAGCGATGCAAGCACGCGCTCCACGCGCCATGCGCACGCAGCGTGGGCGATCCGGCAAACGCCTCCTGCGCGGTGGTGGCGAGCTTGTCGCGCAGTGCCTGGACCGCCCGCGCGGCATCCCGCAGTGGGCCCTGGGCGGCCAGGAGCAGCAGCCCATAGGCTATGCTCATCGCCAGCACCATCGCACCGAGACCGGCATGCACCAGTAGCAAAGCCGTGGCGGTGACGCCCGCCCCAACGCCCAGCGCCACCCGGCCCACCGCCCAGTCAATCAGAAAGCGGACTTCGCCGCTGCGTGCCGCATACCGCTCCTGCACCAGGCCAGGCGGGAGCGACTCGAGATCCTGATAGCCAAGCCGGGCCAGGCGCGCCAGAAAAGCATCCTCCTCCCGCGCAGCCACGGCCTGGCTCATGTGAAGCAGCAGACGGTCGTTGAGCCAGGCAAACACCAGCTCGCAAAGATGGAAAAACAAGAAGGCGATCAGGACCGCCGCCAGCGTGGCCATCGCCCGGGTGTGAATGACACGGTCAAGGATCAGGCCGACGGTCAGCGCCGGCATGAGCGCCACCAGGGACAACAAGGTGGCCAGCACGGTGCAGGCCAGTCGCTCGCGCCGCCAGCCGACCAGAGCAGGATCAGGGGACTGTCCGCTGGCGCTCACCGATGCTCCCGCAGCGCCTCGCGCCCCAGACGGATAAAGGGGTCCAGCCAGATCTCCAGCGGTAGCCTGCGGCCGACGACGACATCGGCCTGCACCTTCATGCCGGTGCGCAGCGGGGGCAGGCCAGCGGCCAAGCCCGTGGGAGCGGCAGCCTCAGAAAACGCCGCCACCACGGTGTAGTCGGCGATGCCCTCGGGGGAAGGCAGTGGCTCGCGGATCAAGCGCAGCACCTGCGCGGGCCAGGTGCCATGGACGGTGTAGGGAAAGGCATCGAACTTCACCTCCACCGCCTGCCCGACCTGGACAAAGGGAAAGTCTTCATTGCGCACCCGCAGTTGGATCTCGTAGCGCGCCGCGTCAGGCGCAATTGCCATCAGCCGATCGCCCGCGCGAAGGAGGTTGCCCGCCAACTGCGGCGACATCTGCTCGACCACACCGTCAATGGGCGCCTCGACTGCGCCGCCGGCATGAAGCTGTCGCAGCCGCAACCACTCACGCCGCGCAAGCAGGTAGGACTGCTGAGCCTCCTCACTGCGTTCGGCCCAGGTGCGGCGCTGGTCTGCCAGCAGCAGGGCCTGGGTCGCCCGGCGTCGGGCCAGGTCTTCGGTTGCGCGCAGCACCCGGGCCTCCGCCAGTGCTGCCTGCTCCTGCGACTCGACCATCTCCTGCCGCAGCGCCAGCAGTGCGGTCTCGGAGAGAAAGCCCTCAAGCGCCAACTTCTCATGCCTGACCACCTTCTCCCGGGCCAGGGGCAGCAGGGCCAGTGCGCGCCTGCGCCCAGCCTCCTCGACCGCCAGGGCGGCCTGTGCCTCCGCCACGTCGCGCTCCTGCGCCAGCCGCTGCGCGTGGCGCTGCGCGCGCTCCGCCTCGACGCTGCGTGAAACGGCCAAGGCGATGGCTTCGTCATCGGGCTCTGCCACCTCCTGCGGCGCTGCACCCATCTGCCGGGCGGCGGCGCCGGCATAGGCGCGATGGAGCGCGGCCGCGCGCACCCAGCGAAGCCGGGCCTCGTCCAGCGCAGGCAGAGAGGGCTCTGGCGCGATGGTGACGAGCCGCTCGCCACGTCGGACCCGGTCGCCGTCCTTGACATGCACCTGCGCGATGCGACCGGCCAAGGGCGCCCATTGCGGGCTGGCCAGTTCGGTGGCCAGGACCACCCCAGGCGCACGGACCACCTGGTCGATGGGCAGCCAAGCCGCACCTGTAACCAGGCCGGCCAGCATCAGCGCCAGGCTGATCCAGACCAGGTGCAGCAGGCCGGCGGGACGCTTCATGCGGCTTACGCGCCCGCCGAAGTCTGCAGCCGCAACGCCAGCACATCACCCTGATGGCGGTATCCGCGCAGCGCCAGCAGGCGGCAGGTACGCGGTGTCTGGATTTCGCCCGAGGTCCCGAGGTACACGCCTTCGAATCCGTGGCTGGCGGCCAAGCGCGACAGGCCCTCGAACAGCGACAGCCCCACCCGGCCGCCGCGATGGGCGGGGTCCACGTAGAAGAAGCTGCTTTGCAACAGACGCCACTCCAGAGGCGCCAGCCATGCGGGGGCGGCTGCAATGAAGCCGGCCAGTTGGCCGTCTCGCAGGGCCAGCAAGGCGGCGGGGCGCCCACCGGGATCGGGTCTGAGCGCCTGCGCGATCAGCCGGTCGAGGTCGAGTTCGATCGGCCCCAGACCCGTGCGGCCGCTTTCACGGAAGAAGGCCTCGGCCTGGCGCCGCAACTGCCGATAGAGAGCGGCGTCGACTTCCTGGCGCGATGCAATCGGATGCAGACCCGAAGGCAGTTCCAGAGCACGGGGTGGCGGACGCGGACCATTCGGCAGGCGTGGCGCCTGCGTGCACAAACCGAGATGCTGCGTCCCGATCCTGCGAAAACCCCGCCGCTCGCAGGCGCGGCGCAAGGCATCGAGCCGCTGGGCGCCAAAGGTGATCAGGAAAACGTCGACCAGTTGCGGGCTGCGGCGCGCGGCCTCGACCAGGGCGTCGACGAGCAGGGCGCTGGCAGAGCGCAAAGAGCAGGCCACCGAAGGATCGACATACAGGTGCCGGCAGCGCAAGATTCTCCGCTCTGGGTCGACCTCATAGCCCCCGTATTGCGCCAGCGCGAAGCCCTGCACCTCGCCCTCGCCCTCGCCCTCGCCCTCGCCCTCGCACTCGCACTCGCACTCGCACTCGCACTCGCACTCGCACTCGCACTCGCACTGGGGCGATCGAAGCAGCAGCACCAGCCACAGGTGCGAGCTCAGGATCTCGTGCAGCCAGGCCTGCAGGCGCGCCGCGTCCGGGCCGTGTTCACTGAAAGCAGTCGTCGCCAGGTAGCGCGTAAAGAGCCGGCTCACGCAGGGCAGGTCTTGCGGGCCTGCCGCGACGACCGATAGGCCGCCAGCCGTGCGGGGCACCAGGTTCTCATTCCAGCGGGTCATCTGCGTGGGACGAATAGGCGCTCAGGGAAAGGGCACCATCCTGGCCAGGCGCTCCGGACGGATCAGGGCGGCGAAGTCACGCGAGAAGGCGCAGTCGAGGTTGAAGTGGGAAGCGTTGTCCAGATGGAGGAAGGCCCGCGGGCTCAGCACGCGCACGCACCAGATCCGTCGATGCAGCACGGTGGTCTGCGCGATGTAGGCCAGCACGGGGCCAAAGCGGCGGTAGACCGAGGCGGCGAACGCCTCGTCGCTGGGAGAGCAGGTGCCAGCCTGGGGGGCACCCAAGCGGCCGTTAGCCTCGGCGTCGGCGTACGGCGCTCCAGCCAGGAGTTCGCGCGCCGTGTCCCTGGTGTTGCACTCGATGAAATAGCGGTGATAGCGGTCGTGCACCAGTGCCTCGGCGCCGGGTTCGGCCATATTGGTCAGAAACACATGGCTTTGCCAAAGCTCTCGCAGCGCCCGATCGGCAGCAGAGCCGATATCAGCGGTACAGGACAGACCGACGCAATAACGGACCGGCCCATCTGGCTCGCCGCGATAGACCGCCAGCACGATGGCCGCCGAGACCTCACCCAAGGACAGCTCAATGAAACGCAGCTCACCCCGCCTAGCCAGTTCCTGCGCCAGCAGGGTCCCTAGCGGACAGAGGCCCGCCAGTGCGGCCGGCGTAACATCGCGGCCGCCTGCGCCGACCAGCCAGTAACGCAGCAGATACTGCCTCTCCACGAACTCGCGCATCGCGCCCTGCAAGGCACGAGCCAAATCGAAGTGAGCGGCACAGCCGGTGGTGTCCCGGTTAGGCAGGTAGG
>Ga0164292_10004208_pt1 | contig 11708 bp, 10 predicted proteins | sample GEODES117metaG_FD_111486 | JGI IMG/M metagenome (GOLD analysis project Ga0164292, IMG submission 111486) | Eutrophic lake water microbial communities from Lake Mendota, Wisconsin, USA - GEODES117 metaG | ecosystem: Environmental > Aquatic > Freshwater > Lake | place: USA: Lake Mendota... | reverse complement strand
GGCGGCATCGGCGCGGGCCTGCAGGTCAGTGGAGGTCAGATGAGCGACACCAGCCGCGTGATGCAGATGCAGGCGTATCTGGAGGATCGCTACGGCCTGAACGATCCGGTGATCGTGCAGTACGGCCGTTGGCTCGCGCAGATCTCGCCGCTGAAGTTCGGCCCGCGATTCCAGCGCTCCCCCTCGGGCGCATGGGTGCGGCCGCCGCGTGACCTTCCCGAGCCGCCGTTGCAGGGCTGGTTCCCGGCGGCCTCGACCGAAGCGATCGCGAGGGCGGGCGCCGCGGGGCTTGCCGGGTTCGAGGCCATGAAGTCGCAGGATCCGAACGATCGGCATCGCGCACTGCAGCGCGACTCCGAGGCGAGCCGTCGCGCCTACGTGGGCACGGTGCGCGGCACGCGCGAGGCGCTCGCGGACTGGGCGCGTGCCAACGATCGCAAGGACCTGCTCGACGCCAAGGGTGCCGCGGATCCGGCGCGCTTCGAGGGCCTGAAGCCGGCGCCCGGGTCGCCATCGTGGGACGCGCTCGCCAAGGCCGCCGAAGCCATGCACGCGGCACGCCTGCAGGCGATCGAGCGGGCGACCGCCGAGCGCGCGAGCTTCGACGCGCAGCCGTATCCGAGCATCGGCCTGCCCCTGATCCCGGGTTCGATGTGGCTCGGCCCGCCGGATCTGGGCGTGGCGTTCAGTCGCAACCGTCCGGTCGCCGACCTGATCGCCGAGGCGCTTCCGGTCACGCTGCTGCTGAACCTGATCGCCTTTCCGATCATCTACCTGATCGCGATCCCGACCGGCGTGCTGGCGGCGATGCGGCGCGGTTCCTGGTTCGACTCGGCCAGCGGCGCGCTGTTCCTGATGCTCTGGAGCGTGCCGACCGTTCTCGCGGGCGTGCTGCTGATCGGCTTCGTGGCGAACAAGCAGTACCTGGGACTCTTCCCGGTGAGTGGCCTTCACGACACGCAGGCGGAGAACTGGACCTTCCTGCCCGGTTCGGACACGCGCGGCTGGCTGGTGGACATGCTGTGGCACGTGGCGCTGCCCGTGACCTGCCTGGTGTACGGCGGTTTCGCGGTGCTCTCGAAGCAGTGCCGTGCGGCGATGCTGGACAACCTGAGCGCCGATTACGTGCGCACGGCGAAGGCCAAGGGCGTGCCGCGCATGGAGGTCGTGATCCGCCACGTCTTCCGCAACAGCCTGCTGCCGCTGATCACCATGTTCGTGGGCATCTTTCCGGCGATGCTCGGCGGCAGCGTGATCGTGGAGCGCATCTTCAGCGTGCCGGGCATGGGCACGCTGATCCTGCAGGCGATCGACCTGCGCGATCGCGAGATCATCCTTGCCAACACCTTCATGATCGCGTGCGTGAACCTGCTGGCGCTGCTGCTGGCGGACATCCTGTACGCGGTCGCCGATCCGCGGGTGAGCTATGAGTGAGTCGAACGCGGTCATCTCGGGCATCGAGGCGATGCGCGGCGTGGGCCAGCGGCGCGCGAAGGGCTTCTGGGCGGACGTGTGGGACCGCGTGCTTCGCCGCCGGGCCGCCGTGCTGGCGCTGGCGTGGATCGCGATCGTGGCGGCGGGTGCGGTGCTCGCGCCGCTGGTGGCGAACGCGCATCCGCTGCGATTCGAGCGGCTCGACGCCACGGGGGCGGTGACCGCCAGCACCTCGCCACTGTGGGAGAATCTCCGCGCGACCGACCTGCTGCTGCTCGCGGGCGCGGCGTTCGCGCTGGCGTGGCTCGGGCCGGGCAGGCTTGCGGGATTGAGCCGCGGGCCGCGCATCGGCCTGCTCGCGGTGGCGTTCGTGCAGGTCACGCTCACGGTGCTGGTGGTGTCGGTGGCGCACGACTGGCTCGATGCCTCGGCGCGCGGCGAGGCCGTGCGCGACTGGGGCCGATCGGCCGCGGGGCCGTGGATCGTCTCGGGAGGCGTGGCGCTGGTGCTTGGAGTCGCGAGCGCCTGGCTGCCGACGGTGGACTCGCTTCGGTTGCGATGCGGGCTGGCGGTGGTCGCCGCGGCGCTGGCGACCTGGTGCCTGGCGGACCGGTGGCAGGGTCGCCTGGTGAACTACGACCGTTACGCCGAACTCGAGGCCTCGGGCGAGGCGCGCGCGATCTACACGCTGATCCCGTGGAGCCCCGAGTATGCGCGCAGCGACATGGGCCTTGCCGATCCGGGCATGCGCGTGGCGGATCGCGTGGAGAGCGAGGCCACCACACCGCTCGGCAGACGCCGCCTGTGGCTTGGCACCGACGCGATCGGCGCCGACGTGCTCAGCCAGATGATCTGGGCCTGTCGCCTCTCGATCTCGATCGGACTCGTCTCGACAGGCATCTCGCTGCTGATCGGCGTGACGCTCGGCGCGATCGCCGGCTACTTCGGCGGACGCGTGGACCTGCTGCTGCAGCGCATGGTCGAGATCTTCATGGCCATCCCGGTGCTGTTCCTGCTCATCGTGGCCGCCGGCGTGCTGCCCCGGAACACCTACGTCATGATGGCGCTGATCGGCTGTTTCAGCTGGACGGGCGCGGCGCGCTTCACGCGCGCGGAGTTCCTGAAGCTGCGTCGGCAGGACTTCGTGCAGAGCGCGCAGAGCGTGGGCCTGCCGCTGCGGCTGATCCTGTTCCGTCACATGCTGCCCAACGGCATCACGCCCGTGCTCGTGGACGCGAGCTTCGCGGTGGCGGCGGCGATCACCGTGGAGGCCACGCTGTCGTTCCTGGGCCTCGGGCCCGACGGACAGGCGAGCTGGGGCAAGCTGCTCTCGAGCGCCACGGCCAGCACGGGCACCTTCGTGTGGTGGCTCGCGGTGTTCCCGGGCGGCGCCATCTTCCTGAGCGTGCTCGCCTACAACGTGCTGGGCGAGTCGCTGCGTGACGCGATCGATCCGAAGCTTCGAAAGGCGGCCCACTGATGAGCGTGCAGGCGCAGACGAAGGGTTCCGTGGACGCGTCGCGGGCGACGGCTCCGCTGCTGTCGGTGCGCGACCTTGCCGTGAGCTTCGACAACGCGAGCAATCCCGGCGGGCCGCGCATCCAGGCGGTGGCGGGGGTGAACATGACGCTCTTTCCGCGCCAGACCCTGGCGGTGGTGGGGGAGTCGGGTTGCGGCAAGAGCGTGACCGCGATGAGCGCCATGCAGCTGATTCCGCGGCCACCCGGGCGATTCGACCGCGGCAGCATCCGGCTGGAGGGTCGCGAACTGCTCACCCTTCCCGAGCACGAGATGCTGAAGGTGCGCGGCGGCGAGATCGCGATGATCTTCCAGGAGCCGATGACCAGCCTGAACCCGGTCTACTCGATCGGGGACCAGATCCTCGAGGCGATCCTGCTGCACCAGCGGCTCGACATGATGCAGGCCATCGAGCGCGCGATCGGCGCGCTGGACGAGGTGGGCATCTACAACCGCCTGAAGGAGCGCTTCAAGGCCGACGCCATGGCGCTGGCGCAAGGCAAGCGCGACCTGCTCGACGAGTATCCGCATCGCTTCAGCGGCGGCATGCGCCAGCGCGTGATGATCGCGATGGCGCTGGCGTGCCAGCCCAGGGTGCTGCTGGCGGATGAGCCGACCACCGCGCTGGATGTCACGATCCAGGCGCAGATCCTGGACCTGCTGCGGCAGCTGCAGCGCGATCGCGGCATGGGCATCATGCTGATCACGCACAACCTGGGGGTGGTCGCGGAGAACGCCGACGTGGTCTGCGTGATGTACGCGGGCCGCGTGGTGGAGTACGCGCCGGTGTTCGAGCTCTTCGAGAACCCGATGCATCCGTACACGCGCGGACTCTTCTCCAGCATCCCGGGACTGCACGACACGCGGGCGCGTCTCACCACCGTCGAGGACGTGACGAATGACCCCGCGGAGTTCCGCAAGGTTCCAGGCGTGGTTCCGTGGTGGCCGCACATGGACGCGGCGGCGCGACCGCCACTGGCCGATGCGCGCGAACCGTACGTGTTGCACCAGATCGGGCCCCAGCGCTGGCTCGGCTGCTGGCGAACCGCGGAACTGGCCGGGCAGGCTTCGCCGCCGCCGTCGCTCGAGTACCGTCGCCCGGACTGAGTCCCACGGGTGCGGCTCGAATCCGCGGGTGTGCGCACGGCGAAGGATCCGTCATGCCCCTGATCGAACCCGGCAAGACGATCCCCGACTTCACCGCCCGCACCGCCGACGGCGAGATCGTGAAGGGCGCCTTCCTGACGAAGGGGTACACGGTGATCTACTTCTATCCCAAGGACGACACGCCGGGCTGCACCAAGGAGGCCTGCGCCTTCCGTGATCTGCACGGTGATCTGCTGAAGGCGAAGGCGCGCGTGTACGGCGTGAGCGCCGACGACGCCGAGAGCCACGCGAGATTCGCCGGCAAGTTCAAGTTGCCCTTCGAACTGATCGTGGACGAGCCGGGCAAGGACGGCGTGCCGACGCTGGCGAAGAAGCTCGGGGCGTGGCAGGAGAAGTCGATGTACGGGAAGAAGTACATGGGCATCGCGCGCATCACGTACCTGGTGGGCCCCGGTGGCACGGTGCTGCAGCGCTGGGACAAGGTGAAGCCCGAGGAACACGCGGCCGAGGTGCTCGAGGCGATCCGCGCGGCGAAGTAGCCTTGCGCGCATGAGCCATCCGACCCTCCGCTTCAAGCGCCTGCATGCGGGCGCGCAGCTTCCCGCCTATCAGAGCGCGGAGGCGGCCGGAATGGACCTGCACGCCTGCCTTGACGCGCCGGTCACGCTGCAGCCAGGGGACCTGATCCGGATCCCGCTTGGATGGATCATGGCGATTCCGTCCGGATTCGAGGGGCAGGTTCGTCCGCGCAGTGGCCTTGCGGCCAGGCACGGGATCACGGTGCCCAACGCGCCCGGCACCATCGACAGCGACTACCGCGGCGAAGCCGTGGTGGCGCTGATCAACCTGGGCCGCGCCGCATTCACGATCGAGCATGGCATGCGCGTGGCGCAGCTGGTGGTCGCCCCGGTCGCGCGCGTGGCCGTCCACGAGGTCGCGGAACTCGATGAAACCGCCCGTGGTGGCGGCGGTTTCGGCAGCACCGGTCACTGACCGGTCGGTGGGCCGGCACCGTGGCCCCGACTACACTTGCGGAATGACCACGGCGACCGCCACCGACATCAACGTCCCGCTGCTCGACCTGAAGGCCCAGTACGCCACGATCCGGGCGGAAGTGGAGCCGGTGGTGCGCGAGGTGATGGAGAGCCAGTACTTCATCGGCGGCCCGAAGGTGGAGGAGCTGGAGAAGCTGACCGCCCAGTACTGCCGCGCCAAGCACGCCATCGGTTGCGCCAACGGGAGCGACGCGATCGTGCTTGCGCTGCAGGCGCTCGATGTCGGTCCCGGGGACGAGGTGATCATGCCCACCTTCACCTTCTTCGCCACCGCGGGAAGCGTGCACCGCCTGGGTGCGCGGCCGGTGTTCGTGGACATCGATCCGGTCACCTACAACATCTGCCCGAAGAGCGTGGAAGAGGCCTTCGGCTGCTGCAAGAAGGTGAAGGCGATCATGCCCGTGCATCTGTTCGGCCAGTCGGCCGACATGGACGCCGTGATGTCGATCGCGAAGGCCCGCGACCTGAAGGTGGTCGAGGACTGCGCGCAGGCGATCGGCACCGAGGACGCGCATGGTCGCCGCGTGGGCACCGTGGGCCACATCGGCACCTACAGCTTCTTCCCCAGCAAGAATCTCGGCGGCTTCGGCGACGGCGGCGTGCTGTGCAGCAACGATGATGCCCTCAGTGCGCGCCTGAAGCGGTTGCGCAACCACGGCATGGAGCCGAAGTACTTCCACCACGAGATCGGCATGAACAGCCGCCTCGACGCGCTGCAGGCCGCGGTGCTCTCGATCAAGCTTCGGCACCTGGACAACTGGAGCGCCGCGCGTCAGCGCAACGCGGCCTGGTACGACCGGTTCTTCGCCGCCGCGGGCGCGACCGACAACCGCACCGCCGTCGATGCGGGCGGCCTCGCCCTGCGCTACCCGGCCGCCGCCCCGAAGGGCGCGCGTCACATCTACAACCAGTACTGCGTGCGCGTGCCGGGAGCCATCCGCGACAAGGTGCGCGATGCGCTGGCCGCCCGGAAGATCGGCACCGAGATCTACTACCCGCTTTCGCTGCACCAGCAGAAGTGCTTCGAGTTCCTCGGCTACCGCCCCGGCGTGTTCCCGCACGCCGAGCGCGCCGCGAAGGAAGTGATCGCGCTGCCGATCTATCCCGAACTCAGCGAGGCGCAGCTGCGGCACGTGGCCGAGACGCTCGTGGAGACCGTGCGTCAGCTCGCGTGAGCCGAACCGTCACGGCAGCAGGCTGGACAGGTCTCGCACGCCCACGCACTCCGGCGCGCTGAACGGCTCGCCGAAGGCCGCGCCGATGCGGCTGCCGTAGAAGCGCCCCATGGACTCGATCCACGCCGGCACGCCGCGATTGGCGGGGTTCGCGTCGAACTGGCTGCGGTAGGCACGGATGGACTGCAGCTTCGCGTCCGCGAACGCCGAGCAATCGACCACGAGCGACGGCTGCGGCACGACCTTCAGGTGCGTGCAGAAGTAGTGAAGCAGCCGGCGGGGGTGGTGCGGCTCGCCGGGCAGGTCGCACTTGGTGAGCTTCGCGTCGAATCGCGCGTCCTCCCCGATGCGGGTCAGTGCGCGGTGATCCGGATGCGCGTCCTCGGGATGCGGCACGAACAGCAGGTCGATCTTCCGAAGACGCAGCTCGCCCGCGAGTCGGTGTCGGGCTTCAAGGGAGTGCTCGAGACGCCGGTTCGGCCAGCCAAGGTTGATCCGCTGGCAGCCCAGGATCCTCGCGGCCTCCGTGGCCTCGCGCGCTCGCGTGGCGGGATCGCCGAAGGGCGTGGGCTCGCCATCCGTCGCGTCGATCACCGTGACCGCGTGGCCCTGCGAGACCAGCAGCGCGATCGTGCCGCCCATCGCCAGCTCCGCGTCATCGGGATGTGCCGCAAGCACCGCGACGTTCATCCGGATCATCCTACGGGCGCGTCGCGCGGTTCGGCGCGGTCCTCGGGATACTGGATCCAGCGCAGCCGGAGACCGCCGGGGGGCAGCGTGGGCCCGGCCTGGGCGCGGTCCTTCGAGGCGAGAATCGTCCCGATCGCGGAGGGATCGATGCGACCGCGGCCGACCTCCACCAGCGTGCCCGCGATGATCCGCACCATGTTGTAGAGGAAGCCGTTGCCGGACACGTCGATCGCCACACGGTCGTCGGGCAGCGACGCGACCTCACAGGCGTGCACCCGGCGCACGGTGCTCTCGCGACCGTGCTGCGCGTGCGCGAATGCCGCAAAGTCGTGCTCGCCGACGATCTGCAGGGCGGCGGTGCGCATGCGTGCAATGTCCAGGTCATGCTGCGCCGGGTACACCGTGCGACGGTCGAACGGCAGCCGTGCCCGGAACGGCCGCATCTGCGCGATCTCGTATCGGTAGCCCTTCGAAAGCGCATCTCCGACGGGATCGAAGTCCTGGGGAACCTCCCACGCGGCCATCACGCGGACATCGTCGGGCAGGCGCGCGTTCAGGGCCGCGGCCATCCGGCCGATCGGGATGCGGCACGCGGCCGAGAAGGCTGCCACCTGCGCCTCCGCGTGCACGCCTGCATCGGTGCGGCTTGCCCCCTGACAGGTGACCGGTTGCTGCAGCACCTCGGCGAGGACCCGGTCCAACTCGCCCTGAACGGTCCGAAGCGGGGCCGCGTTGGGGGGTTCCTGCCGCTGCCATCCATGGAAGTCGGTGCCGTCATAGGCCAGGCGGAGCGCGAAACGGACCATGAAACTCGGTTTATAGGGCATCGCGACGGCCTTCCAGAATCGCCGCCGCGGCTTCCCGGATTAAATCGCCGTTTATGTGACATTTCGGTGGCGCAAAGGCCGTTCCGGTCTACCTTTCCGCCGATACGAGCCCACCCCAGGCGCCAATGGAGGGGCGGGCAACTCATTCCTAGGAACCCCGAATCGGGAGAAATATCAGATGAAGTGCTTCGCGTCTTGTGCAGCGGTGGTCGCTCTCGCCTCTTCGGCGATGGGTCAGATCGTGGTGGATGGCATCCTCGATGCGGACTATGGCAACCCCAAGGTTGGTCAGCAGGTCCACACCGGATTCGGCAACGCGTCGGATGGCGTGAACGGCTACGCCAACGGCAGCGAGCTCAACGGAGGCTGGCTGAAAGTCGATGCCGAGAATGGCTTCCTCTACGTTTTCCTCTCGGGCAACCTCGAGAGCAACTTCAACAAGCTCGACATCTTCATCGACTGCGTTCCAGGCGCCGGCCAGAACGAGGTCCGCAGCGACAATCCGGACGTGGACTACAACGGCCTGAGCCGCATGGGCCGAGGCCTGGTCGACACCAACGCCGATGGCACGCCGGACACCGAGGCCCCCGGCCTGAAGTTCGACGCGGACTTTGCGCCCGACTTCTTCATCACCACCACGCTTGGCGGCTATGACCCGGCGGCGAATCCAACCGGCCCGACCCAGTACGCCAACATCGCCCAGATGCTCACCGACGGCGGTGGCGTTGGCGCGTACGTCGGCAGTGGTCCGTTCACCGATGCGACGGCCGGCAGCAACCTGATCGATGACGTCGTGTACGGCACGCAGTTCTCGACCAACAACAGCAACGTCGGCGGTGTCAGCGGCGATTCGGCGAACGCCGGCTCGGGCTGCGGCGTCACCACCGGCATGGAGATCAAGATCCCGCTGGTGCTGACCGGCTGGGACGGCTCGAGCGACGTCAAGGTCTGCGCCTTCATCAACGGCCAGGGCCACGACTACGCCAGCAACCAGGTCCTTGGCTGCCTGCCCGTCGGCAACGGCAACCTTGGTGGCGACGGCCTCGGCGGCTACGTGGGTGGATTCCCCGCGGCGCTGCGCGTGGACTTCGGCGCCATCGAAGGCAATCAGTACTTCAGCACCGCCGATGCGGACGCCTGCGCGGCGTGCTTCGGCGACCTTGACGGCAGCGGCGAGGTCGATCAGGGTGACGTGGCCTTCGCGCTGCTTGACTACGGTCCGTGCCCCGGCTGCGGCGGCGATCTCGACGGAAGCGGCGAGGTCGACTTCGGCGACGTGGCGCTGATCCTGCTCAGCTCCGGCCCGTGCAGCTGATCCGAAGCACCTGATTCGAAGTGGTTCGAACCCCCGGCCCTGCGCCGGGGGTTCTCTTTTTGCGCCAGCGCCGTGCGCTCACGCCTGCAGGCGAGCGCCAGTGGCATCCGGCTCGAACAGGTGGGTCTGCGCCAGGTCGATGGACACCGCCACCTGCGAGCCCTCCTGGAGGGCCTGAGGGGCGCACCGGGCCGTCAGCGTGCGATCACCGCAGCGCAGCACGACGTCCATGCGGTCACCGTAGTGCTCGACCGCCTCCACGGTGGCGGGCAGGCCCGTGCCACCGCCGATCCGCACATGCTCGGGGCGCACGCCGAGCGCCACGGGCCGAGGCTGTGGGCGGATGAAGGGCTTCCACGCGTCGAGCACGCCTTCGATCGTGATGCCCTGGCCGCGGAAGCGCATGCCGGTTGGTCGCGCCTCGATGTCGCCGGACACCATGTTCATGGTTGGGGTGCCCACGAACTCGGCCACGAAGCGGTTGGCGGGCTGCTCGTACACCTGCCGAGGCGACGCGACCTGCTGCACCAGGCCATCCTTCAGCACCACCACGCGATCGCCCAGGCTCATGGCCTCCTCCTGGTCGTGGGTCACGTAGATCATCGTGGCGCCCAGGCGCCGGTGCAGCATGCGCAGTTCGGCGCGCATCTCCACGCGCAGCTTCGCGTCCAGATTCGAGAGCGGCTCGTCGAAGAGGAAGACCTTGGGCTCGCGGACCATCGCGCGGCCCACGGCCACGCGCTGGCGCTGGCCGCCCGACAGCGCCGCCGGCTTGCGCGCCAGCAGGTGCTCGATGCCCAACGTGCGCGCCGCGGACAGCACGCGCGCGTCGATCTCCTGGCGTTCCCGCGCGCGGCCTGCCGCGTAGTCCGGGCTGAGCATCGCGCGCAGGGCGCTTGGGAAGCGCCGGCGGCGCAGCAGGCCGAAGGCCATGTTGGTTCGCACGTCCATGTGCGGATAGAGCGCGTAGTTCTGGAAGACCATCGCGATGTCGCGGTCCTGTGGCGGCAGGTCGTTCACGCGCGCGCCGTCGATCGTGAGGGTGCCCTCGGAGATCGTCTCCAGTCCGGCGATCATGCGCAGCAGCGTGCTCTTGCCGCAGCCGGACGGGCCGACCAGCACCACGAACTCGCCATGGCCGATGCGCAACGTGGCGCCCTGCACGGCCCGCACGCCACCGGGATAGATCTTGCCAAGCGCCTCGAGTTCGATCGTCGCCATGTGTTCTCCTTCAGCCCTTCACGGCACCCTTGCCCAGACCCTCGATGAACTGCTTCTGCGCCGCCAGGAACAGCAGGATGCAGGGGAGCATGGTCACCAGGCTCGCCGCCATCAGCAGATTCACCTTGTTCACGCCGCCGTACTGGTTGCGGAAGCTGTTCAGCGCCACGGCCAGCGTGGCCTGCTCGTCGCTGTGCAGGTAGATGAGCGGGCCCATGAAGTCGTTCCAGACGTAGATGAAGGTGAAGACCGCGCAGATCGCCGTCACCGGCCGGCAGAGCGGCAGCATGACGTGCCACCAGATGCCCAGCCAGCTCCAGCCGTCCACCTTGGCCGCCTCGACGAGCGCCTCGGGCACCTGCGCGATGAACTGCCGGTACATGAAGATGAAGAACGCGTTCCCGAAGAAGGCCGGCACCACGAGCGGAAGGATCGTGTCGACCCAGCCGAGGTTCCGGAACAGCAGGAACAGGGGGATCATGGTGACCTGCCCCGGCAGCATCATGGTGGCGAGCATGAGCACGAACAGTCCGCCGCGGCCGGGGAAGCGCATGCGCGCGATCGCGAAGCCCACGAGACTGCTCGAGAGCACGGTGGCGATCACCACGAGGGTGGTCACCACGATCGAGTTGGCCAGCGCGTCGGCGAAGCCCCACCACGGCACCGAACCGATCTGCGTCAGTGCAGCGGGGTAGTTGCTCCACTCCCACGCCCAGGGCCAGCGCACCAGCTCGCCCAGGTTGCCGCCGACCGTCGCGGCCTGCGCGCGATCCGCCGTCATCATGCTCACGCCCAGCATCCAGAAGAGCGGGAACACCATCACCGCGGTGCCCAGCGCCAGCGTGGCGAAGGCCACCGCGCGCGTCACGCCGCCGCCGACCGCGCCGGATCGCACGGGAACCTGGCTCATCGCTTCAGCCCCTCGTAGTGCACCAGGCCACGGCTTCCCCGCATGGTCAGCAGCGTGAGCGCCAGCGTGATCAGCAGCAGGATCCAGGCCATCGCGCTGGCGTAGCCCATCTCGAAGAACTCGAAGGCCTGGTTGTACAGGTACAGCACGTAGAAGCGTGTCAGGTCGCCCGGTTCGCCGCCGGTCATCACGAAGGCCTGCGTGAAGACCTGGAAGCTTCCGATGATCGACATGATCACGTTGAACAGGATCACGGGGCTCAGCATCGGCAGCGTGACCTTGAAGAAGCGCGCCACCGGTCCGAGGCCGTCGATGCGTGCGGCCTCCTGCAGCTCCTCGGGCACGCTCTGCAGGCCGGCCAGATAGATCATCATGCCGCCGCCCACGCTCCAGAATCCCATGATCGCGAAGGCGGGCGCGCCCCAGACCGCGGCGTCCTTGCCGAACCAGTCCGGG
>Ga0164292_10004206_pt1 | contig 11709 bp, 4 predicted proteins | sample GEODES117metaG_FD_111486 | JGI IMG/M metagenome (GOLD analysis project Ga0164292, IMG submission 111486) | Eutrophic lake water microbial communities from Lake Mendota, Wisconsin, USA - GEODES117 metaG | ecosystem: Environmental > Aquatic > Freshwater > Lake | place: USA: Lake Mendota, Wisconsin... | reverse complement strand
ATATCCTTTTGTTCCTCCAGTAATTTCAAATAAAACAGGTTTATCTTCAAACACTGCTTTTTGAATATTTCTTAATTTCTCAACTTCTTTTTTAATTTGCTCTTCAGCATCTTTAGCACTTATATTATAATTTTTTGCTATATCAGCTATAGATTGAATTCTACCTCTAGCATCTGTTGAATCAAGTAAATCATATTTAGTGTCTCGCATATTAAAATACACTAATTTCCCATTAGGATTTTTAGTGTAAGTTTGATCAAATCTTAATAGATTACCATCATTATCTGTAACTACCAGAGCTATTGCATTATTCTTATCTAGAATAGCTTTCACCTCTTCTTCACTTCTATCTCCTTTAATAGAATTATATAATTCATCAAAAGGAATAGAAGACATCTTCACTGCTTTTAATCTAAATCCTCTATGACCATTCAATGTGGTATTAAAAGCACCTTCTGTAGCTGATACAGTTCTAGATAATAATTCTCTATTGAATTCGTGATGCCATACTTTATCTAGATCTTTTTCTAATTCATTTATATCTAGTTTTTCATTTAGTGTTGTACTTAGCACTAAAGATGTTAAAGCTGTATATAATGGTAGAGATTCATTAGCTTCAATCTCTTCTTCTTTTATTACAGGTTCTTCTTCTGTACTAACAACATCTGGTTGTTTAATTTGCCCTATATATTCAGCAATCTGTTCTAAACTAAACTCTTCAAAATCGTAAGCAAGATTTGTAAGTTTAATTGCTTCCTCTTTACTAATTCTAGTATTTGTAATAGTTAAATATTTATTTACAAGATTTGGAAGTACTTGTACATAATTTAAACTAGTTTCTGGTTTAACACCTTTATTAACACCTAAGTTGTATAGGTATTTAAAATGGTCAAGATGATTATAATCTTTAGGATCTTTTAATGATTTAAAATAAGAACCTACATGTCTAAATATATTATCAGTTTGTGTTTGTGTTAAACAAGCCATTTATTCTGGATTTATTAAATTACAATTATTTGGATCTTCTGCACCACTAAATAGATCATCTTCATTAAAATCTTCTTTAAGAAGCTTTTTTAATCTATCTGTTTCAGAAGTAAAGTCATCCATTTTATTAATATTATCTTTAGCATTTTGATTTGCTTCTGGAGATACCTCAACTTCAGATGGTTTGATTCCTGCTTTTGTCACGGATACAATTGAAAATGAATTAGTGGGAATTAGTTCTTTAATGTTATTACTATTTGGCATAAACATCACTTTATTGTTTTTTCCATTAGCATATGGTACTAATCTTTCTACAGATAATGTAACAGTATTTTTACCATCATTTATACTTAGTTCAACTAAATCTCCAGGCTGAAGTTCTTTAAACATTTTTTGCCTGTCTTGCATTAGTTTATTCTTTGCAGTAAAGTTAGCTAAATCTTCATCAGAAACAGTGATTGGAATTAACTTTTCAATTGCCATTATTTCTTTATTTGAATTAGCTTTTGCAATTAATGGAGATAGATTAATGTTTCCTTGTATAAAGTTTAAGAAACCTGCATTATCCACTTCAATTAATATTTTTGCTTTATCCTCAGTTTGTCTAACTCTACTAACTAGACTATCAATTTCTGATTCAGACATAGTTGGATTTTTAGCTTTCATCTGATCTTTTATAAGAGTATCAGAATCTGCTTTAATTGCAACATCTACATATCTATTACTTCCTCTTCCTGAGAGGAATCTACTACTACCTGTTAAAACTGTAACACCAGTTTTAGTCATTTCTCTCGCTCTATCAAATGCTTTTCTATAGATATTATTTACTATCTCATCTATAGAATCAAAGTCTTGTCCTTTATATAATTCAAATACTTTAGATCCTACATTATCTGCTGTAAATCCAGTGTAGCCTGCTGCATTAAATTCATCAGCAAGTAATTGATCCATATCAGCAAATTGATTAGGATATTGTGATACTAATCTAGATTTACCTAAACCAGGTGATGCATATACAATCTTACCAACAATTAAATTAGATACAGGAAATTCTGGAACATTAGTTTCTGGAAATGTAAATTTATCTGGAACTATCTCATAGATAGTTTTAGACATATCTATCTGTAATAGATTTCCTTCAGTGGGAGAACTATCAATTCTACTAGATGTAAATTTACCAGATATTTTTCCAACTTGACCTTCTATAATTATAGGTAGGATATATAATCCTTTTACCTCAATACCAGTTCTTTGTTTAAGAAGTTCTCTATATGCATTCTGTTGAATTCTATCAGCAGTGCTATATCCGTAATTACTTTCACCAAGTAATTGTTTTTCATAATCATTTCTACGACTTTGACTAGATGTCTTAAGGTCAATTATAAAATAATTACCATCTTTATCTTTTGCTAATAAATCTGTAGTTCCAGCATAAAGATCTTTACCTAATACACCAAATAGTGTTGGTAAATTAGATACAATAGTCCAACCCTTTGAATCAAATTCTGATTTAATTGTCTCAAAGTTTTTATATAGATCTGTAAAGAAATTTGGATCAAAATTTAATTTTCTTTTTCCATATGCTTTTCTATATGCTGCTGCTGCATTATCAACATTATCTGCTGTTAGTCTATTTTCAAAAAATCTTCTAATCAAAAAGTCAATTATATTTCCTCTTTCTGCAGCAATTTCAACTTGAATTTTATTACTTGGTGTTTTTTTAAATTCAGGTTTTAATTCTGATACACGTTTTGCTTTTTGTTTAGGATTGTTTTGATTAAAATAGAATTTACCATCTTCTGTTAGAATAAATTCATCTGCAGAATATAGAGGATCTAATTCTGAGAATGGTGATTTAGGTTCTAAATCTGTAAGTATATCTAATTCTTCAGGAGTTAATTCTTCTTCTACTCCTTCATTAGGAGGATCAATATTAGCACTAAGATTTGTTTCTACTTTAGTACCTTTACCTTCTAAAGCATCTAATTCTTGTTTATATATGGCTTCTATTTTATCTTTTAATCTTTGAAATGGATCTCCAGTTGTAACAACATCTTTTAAATCAGATATTGATTCTTTAGTGCCATCTGATTTAGTAATTATTGCTTTACCTATAGTTAAATCAGTTCCTTTATCGTAACTTTCTACAATAGAATTTAAAGATTCTTTTTTTCTTCTTTCTATATCAGATTTAGGATCTGTAGTAGTAGGAGCTGCTTCCGTAGAGGTAGGAGTAGTAGTTCTTGCATTAGTAAGAGCTTCTCCCAACTTTGTCATATTACTTTCAAAGTTTTTGAGTGTCTCTGCAGTTCGATTAGATGTTGGTGTAAAAGGAAGTTTACTATTAATGTATTCTTCTGTTTTATCTGATAAACTACTTATAGGTTTTTCTGTTGTTGTAGGATCTGCATCTGGATTTTTAAAAACTTCAGGATCTGTACCATACTGTTCATTAAGTTTAGCAGCTACAGCTTTAAGTAAATCAGCATTCTCTTGACCAATAAGTCTTGAGTAATAAGATTCCATATCAGCTTTTCCTGTTTTATTTAGCCAACCATCTTCACCAATTCCTCCAAAAGGATACCAACCAGGTATAAGACCTTTTCCACCTGATCCAGATGTTAGATAAAAAGGTACTATAACACCATTAATATTTACTAATGTTTTAGCTCTACCGTAATGACTCAATACATTATAATAATTACCATCAATAGTAAATCCTTCCATACTAACTCCTGGAATATTAAACTCAGTAGTTTCAATTCCATTAAATGGTACTTTTTCTGTAGATGTAGGAGGTGGTTGTTTACCTGATTTTTCTTCAGGTTCTTTACCACGTTTAGCTGCAGCTATAATTCTTTGTGCTTGAGGAGAATCTAAGAATTCTTCAAATGATTCTTTATCATCTCTTTCAATATCATTATAAGCATCTCTTAATTCTTTAATTGTTTTACTATCAAGACCTGCAAGTACATCTGTTTCAACTTTTTGTGCAGCTTTCTTTTCCTCCTCTGCTTCTTTTTTAGCTTCCTCCTCTTTTTTCTTTTCTTCTTCAGCTTTAGCTTTAGCCTCTTCTTTTTCCTTTATACCAATTGTTTGCTCATAATCTGACATTATATTTTTAATCTTTTCCATTAATGGATCAGATTCTTTTATTTCTTCTAATGTCTTAGCATTAACAAATCTTTTGATTTTATAATTTCCTTGAGCTAGATTAAAGGCTAATGCTTCTTGCGGATGTACTGCAACATCTAAATCTTTTAATTTAGAGAATACATCATTTAATCCTATTAATTCAAAAAATTTATCTACAGATTTTTGAATGTATGATTTACGATTATCATATGTATTCTTTAATGCTCTAAACTTTCTTGATGCTTCATCATTAATAAAACTTGGAGAAGATACAACAGCTACAGATTTACTTAATCTATCTGCATCAACATCTAGTCTATAATAATCATATAATAAATCAAATGCATTATCTAAATTATCTGCTTTAATATATGTCTTATTTACTTTAGCATATTCTTCCATGTATTCTCCAAAAGCTTTTCTAATTGCTTCTGCATACTTTGGATTCTGAATATCATCACCAGCCATTTCTTCATTTGTTCTGGTTTCACGATCATATTCAGTGAAGTCATCTATTGTTTCAGCTAAAGTATTTAGTTTATTTAATAATGAAGTTTTTTCTTCAATTGTCTTTTTATTCTTTTCATCAGTTGGATCTAGTGCTTGGATTTCAGACATCAATAACTCAATCTCAGTCATCATATTAGATGCACCAAATAAATGCATTAATGGTGCTGCAGGTGCATCTGCCAGTATATTAATCTTAGCAAAGTCACCAGTTATATTTCTCATTCTTTCAAGTTTTCTATCAAAAGAAACTTGAGAAAATATCATATCATTCACAGCATCGTCAAATGCTTTACTGTATATTCTTGCTTGATAATATTCTTCTTCAGTGGCTTTATTTTTATTAAAAAAACTAGAATTAAATTTTGATAGATCTATAGGATTCTTAGGAGCTAAATCAAATCTTCTTTTTATTTCTTTAGCTCTATCAATTGATACTTCTAATCTAGCTCTTGCAGCAGCACCATCTTTGACATTCATTGCTTGAGCTAATTCATCATCATTTAATTTTAATCTTCCTTCAATTCTATCTATTAATGATTCAAATTTACCAACACGTAAAGCAGTTTCAACATGTTTAAAGAATGATTCATCTGTAAAATCAATTAAGAATTTACGATCATTATTTGCACCTGCTGCTCTAATTTTTCTATCTAATATTTCTTGTGCAGTTAAGTTTTCTAAGTCTGGTGCAAATAGTTTATTAGGGTCTTGGTATAAAGCATTAATACCTTCCACTAGATCTTTTTTAGCTTGCGTTATTCTTTGTTGCTTATCTGCTTTTTGTTTTTCATATTCAATCTTAAATTCGGGATCTTTTTTAGCTCTTGCTTCTAATCTTCTATCATTAACTGATTCATGTACATATCAATTGTTTTGAATAGATTTTTAGAAACCGTATTCATCAGACCTCCCATAAAGAATCCAGAAGCAAATACTTCAAGACCTTGTCCACTCATTTGTGCCCCTATACCTTTTCCATAACTATCTAGCCAACTTAATTCATTCATTTTTCTGGCTATACTGTTTTCGTTAAAGTATAGATTTTTATAATAGTCTTCTGTTGCTACTGCTGTAGCTTCTTGAAACACTTCTTGTAAACCTTCTGCTAGATTTGCAGAAAAATAGTTTAAACTATTCCTACTAATGTTTCTTGGATTTAAAGATCTTCTAGTAGATTGTATAAATCCTTTATCTAATTCTTGGAAGGTATCTCCCACCCATCCAAATTTACCTTTTAAGAATCTTAGATCATTTGCTCCACCAATAAATTTTGTTAGTGGTCTACTTAGATTACCAAATGCTATATTATTTGTATAATGAATAACCGGTAGATTTATAAGTTGTGTGGTCATACCTGCAGTATGAGCCATATTTTTAATTCCTTGTAACTCTGATTCTGTTGGTTCTTTACCTGTTCTTTCAATATGTTCATTAACAAGATCTTCAAACATCTTGTTTTGAACAAAACCACCTTCTAATCTAGCTTCAGATAAAGATCTATTTATATCTCTTACATCTCTAAAGAATGCACCAAATCCTTTAGATACTGCAGCCATTTGACCTAAACCTTTTAGTTTATTTCCATCAGCAAATAAATCTGTTGTATTACGTAATGGATTTAAAAAGTCTACTGTTCCTTTTCCAAATTGTGTAAAATATCTTCTTGCTTCATTTACATCATCAAGATTTGTAAGTGCTTTTTTTAAAGCTCCCATTCCTTTCCAAGCAGATGCAATTCTTGTTGCACCCATTTGAGCTCTTAATGCTGCTAAATATGCACCACCACCAAGTGAAGCTCCTCCTGATTCTGGAGCTAGTAATAATGATGCTCCTGCAATCAAGCCTTCTTCTACTACCATTTCGGCTAACATACCTACAGTGAATCCTGTGTTAACCATAAAATTAGCTACACCAGGTAAAAACCCACTTTTTGTAGACATGGTTTCTGCCATGATTCTTTCACTATCTAAAGCAAATTCAGGAGATACATCAAAATCTCCTTGTATCATTCTACCTAAACTAGTGGCACTATCAACAAAGGCACCTGCAGCCAATCTACCCATTCCATTAAAAGCTCTTCCATAATCATAAAATATGGAAGTGTTTTCATTATAGAATTTTTCATTATCCCTAAATGGATCAAATCCTAATTCTTTATCATCATAACGATCCATGTTTAATCCTTTAAATGAAGGATTAAAACCATACATCTTCACTTCTTTGAATGGATCATTAAAACTATCTTGAATATTCGTTACTCTATTTTGAAATACTTTATTGTTATTATTTAATTGTGTAATTAAATTATTAACGTTATCTCCAGTATTATTATCAGGATTAGAAGATGGTAATATATTTTCTAGATTAGGATCTCCATTAACCATAAAAGACTTATCATAAAAGTCAAATAATTCTGGAGATATACTACCCTGGGTGCTATCAAGAATATTTTCCATTATTTACCTTCTTTACCTAATAGTTCTTTATTTTTTATATCGAATTGTTCTAAAATTCTAGCATATGTACTTTTACTTTCATACACTGTTTTCATTGCTTCCTGAATAATATCTTCTGGATCAAGTCCAAAACCACTGGTTGTAATTGTAGGAGTAAAATATGCATCACCAGTATTTGGATTAACTTTAATGTTTTTACTATTTACAGTTAAAGCATCACCATTTTTTGTAATTTTTATAGATCCGCCATTTTCTGGATCTTTATCATCCCCAATACTTATTGATCCACCATTTGCTTCAAGAATTAAATCACCAAATCCTTTGATTTGTGAATCAAAACTGTTTTGAACTTTTTCATCTGGAATATAAAAAGATATTCCATTTTCATATTGTTTGAATTTAGCAGCTTCTTCTTTCTTGTCTCCTCCCACTAATGTTTTTTCCAACCATTCTCTGCTTGGATTTAAAGTGACTTTTGCATAACCTTCTTTATCTGAAACTGCTTCATATTGCATTGTTAATGCAGCTCTATTTGGATTTTCTTTTTTAATATCTAGATAAGTGTTAAAATCTCTATATAGTTCTTTAAATAAAGATTTAGTTTCTTCATCAGCAAATTCACCAGAATTCATACCATTTGATAAAACAGAATTCACTAATGAAAAATTATCTGATAAATTTCTTAATGGATCTGCAGAAACAATACCTGGTTTAATACCAACAGCACCTGTTCTATCTTCAAATGGACCACCAATAAACATTTTAGTTCTTAATCCTTCTGGTGCTTCTGGATTAGCATACTGAGTTTTATATGCTTCTAATAAATCATCATATGCTTCACCTGCATCTTCAGCATCATATCTATCTTTTGTTGCATTTATAAATTGTTCTCTTGATAACACTGAACCATCTGTTTTCATCATTGTTCTTAAATCTGCTTTCTCATCATCACCAAGATCATCACCAGCTAATAATGCATTTCTAACTTTAGAATTATTTTCAAATCCAAGTTTTGTAGCAGCAGCCACTTTTAATTCTAACATTTTAAGTGATTGTTCTGCATTAGAATTAATTAATCCTTTAAAGTTTTCAGATTTAGATAAAAATTTTTGTGCTTGTTGCCAATATGTTTGATGTATTGGATATCCTTTATTTTCATCATATCCAAAATAGTTTTTATCATCACCAATTACACCCTTGTTATTAGCAAATATTTGCTTTAATAAAGCATTAGCTTCTGCACCACCATCTGATTTTAATGCTAAGTAAATATTATTTAATGTAGATTTTAATCCATCAGTGTATTGCCTATTAACACTACTAGCTGTCTCCATATTATATTGCCAAGCATTCACTTTTTCTACATTTTCTGCAGTAGTTTCTGTGGCATTAATACTTAATGGATCCTCTCCTCCTCTTAATTTAAATTCTTTCTCAAATTCTTTTTGTGCTTTATAATCTTCTTTAATTTTAAAAGTTTGTAAATCTATACCAGCTTTAATTTTTGCTAAAGCTACACTTTTATTAAAATCTAAAGAACTTCTATATGCTTCAAGTGCATATTTATCTTCTTCAAATGTTTGTTTAAATCCAATCTTTGAAAAATCTTTTGCCATTCCTTTTATATCACCTTCAAACAAAACACCACTTGTAACATTATCCACTCTAGATCTTAGAGTATTGATATCCACTTGATCTACATTATCGTAATTACTTTTTGCTGATTGTAATGAACTTAAACTTTTTTCTAATAAAGGAATTGCTGTTTCTAATTGAGCTAAATTTTCTTGTTGTTTAGTATTGAGTTTTGATTTTTTAGATAATGCATCTCTTTGTGCAGTATAAACTTCTAATTGATTATTTACATCTTCAATTTGATTATCTAATAAACCAGAATATGTTTGTAATTTATCAGATATATAAGCTTGTTCTGCTTGTTCTATACCACCAAATTCTTGAGCTCTACCTGTTGCAAAATCTTTTCTTTGCACATATGCTTTTGTTTTATACATTTCTTGTACATTAATATCATCCTCATATAATGTTTTAATCATATTATATAAAGGACCTTCAAGCAATGGACCGTTAGTAGTGGTGATATTATATCTTCCATTTCTTGTTTCTTGGGTAATTTCAATCTTATTATCTTTTAAGAATTTTACTACATCATCTGCATACTTAACGTATGGTGTATACCCAATTTTACCAAAGTTTCTTGCTTCTTCTGTTGAAGCATTCTTAAACTCTTGAAGTTTATAATTCACTGCTTTTATACCGTCTTCCCAAGCTTTTGCTTCACCACAATCTTTACCAACACAATTTTTTAAAATTTCATGTGCTGTCATTGAATCTCTTGCTGATTTAGTGACATACATATCAGTTTTAATATCTTGATCTTCATAAAATGGTTTAAATATTTCACCAGCAGCACTTACATTTTGTGGTAGAGATAAATCAAGTCCAGAAATTTTTTTAATTTCTCCTTCAATATCTTTGAAATATTTATCTCTTCTTTCAATATTTTCATCTCTTGTCATAGGAGAATTAAGAAGAGTGTTATATAATCCACTTATTTTTTTATAACCTTGTTGATATTGCGAATTTTTTATTTGCAATACTTGATTATAGAATTGAAAGTTTGGAGTAAACGGTTTATACTCTGGAATTATATCTGTTACATTCGGTAAATAGGTTGCCATATTATAATATAGACAAAAATATTAAAAGTTTATTAAACATTATAAGTTTATATATTTGGTTAGCCAAATGGATAACCATATGGATTAGCACCAGAAGCTCCAGGATACATAAAATATTGATCATATCTTGGATCATAATTATTTTGTTGATATCTCTGTCTTCCTCTTTGTGACGATCTATAATAAGGATTTCCTATATTTTCATCAGGATACAAAATTTTGTATATAGTTTCTATATCTTGATTTTGATATTTAGTACTTGTTAATAAATCATCTAATCTTTTTTGTCTAGTTTCAAAATCTGTTTCTGAAGGTTGCATATCAGTGGCAAGTCTAGGATCATAATAAGTATATCCTGTTACTGGATCCACTTGAAAAGGATAACTCATTATATTTTGAGATTGGGTAAGTCCTCTATTTGTCCAAGCATTATTAGTAGCATCAACAATATTTTTTCTTCTTGCTATTTCAGTATTTAAATATTGTTGTTCAGCAATAGCATTTTTATCATATAAATTTGTTAATCTTTCAGCATTTGCAAGATTTTCTTGATTCCTTATTGCTGTTTTAGCTTGTTCACCTTGATTTTGAATCATTGCATTTCTAGCATCATATTCTGCTAAAATACCTTGTGATTGTTCAGATGCTTTACCAGATAAAGCTGTAGCATTAGCAAGATAAGATTGTGAATTACCAAATGCCCCAAGTCCTTGTAATTGCTGATTCATTAATGCAGCATTATTTTGTAATTGCCAAGTAGGATCTAGTAATGTATATTGAGGTTCTTGTAAATCAATAGGTGGAGCCCAAGGATTAATTTTTTTAGTACGAAAATAATCTATTAATGCATTTGTTACAAGATTTTTATCTTGAGTCCAAAATTCTGGTTTTGCCCTAGGTACTGGTGGACCCATTTTCCCAGGAGTAATTGGTGGAGAGGTTTGTTGTGGTTTTTGTGTTATTGTAGATTGTGTTATTGTAGGTTGTTTTAATCTATTAAATTGAAAAACAGTATTATCTCCAAAAGCATCATCTACTTGACTAACATATCCTTTAGTAACTCCTGTTTTTCCTGATGTTTTATATTCAGGTGAATCAGTGTCTATATCTCCTTTTGCTTCCCAATCAAAGTCTCCTAATTTTTGTTTTATAGCATCTGGTGTACTTGTACTATTATATATATCTGCTAAATCATAATAAGCTTTTTGAAAAATAGCAATATCTCCCGGATTAAAATTAATACCTACTTCTTCAAATAATTTTTTTCTATTTGCCGAATTGTTATCTAAATTTAATTTTTTAATTTCATCAGCAGAATAATTAGCATTAATAGCCATTATGGCTTTTTCAGCTTGGAGATATTTTTTTACAAGATCATCTGCATCTTTTATACCTCTAATATATTTACTACCTGTACTTGTAACTTTATAAGTTGTTTTATCTTTTTTGTATTCTTCCCATAATGCTTTTTTTACATCCGGATCATTTAATGCTTTTTCTAAAGCTTCATAATCTTTTGTATAGTCGCCAATATCTCCTTTTAAAGGATTCCATTTTTCTGTAGTGTATTTACCTGCTACTGGATCCCAACCAGTTACAACTTTTTTTTCACCACTGATATCAATAATATCACCTATTTTATAGGTACCTGGATCTGGTTTATCAGGATTATTACTTTGACCACCTGGATTATATTTAGGTAAATTATAATCAAATATATTATAAGGAGTATACATATTAAAATTATTATTTTTTAAATAAATCTAAATCTTTATCTTCTACTTTTTTAATTTTAGATATAAATGATTTATTATTGTTTGAATTAGAACTATTTGATTTAGTTTGTTTACTAGGTTGACTTGGAGTAGTTGCTGGTGCTGTTTGTGTTGGAACAGTATTTTGTACAGGTACAGCTGCTGTAT
>Ga0164292_10004204_pt1 | contig 11711 bp, 11 predicted proteins | sample GEODES117metaG_FD_111486 | JGI IMG/M metagenome (GOLD analysis project Ga0164292, IMG submission 111486) | Eutrophic lake water microbial communities from Lake Mendota, Wisconsin, USA - GEODES117 metaG | ecosystem: Environmental > Aquatic > Freshwater > Lake | place: USA: Lake Mendota... | reverse complement strand
TCCGCGGTCGCGATCATACGGAAGCGCGCAGGGCCGTCGTGACGGCGCACGTGCCGAAGGTCAGGAAGGTGGTCTGGACTTCGCGAAAGCCCGCCGCGGCCGCGGCAGCCGCGACTCCGGAGGGGCTCAGGAAGGTGTCCACGCTCCGGGGCAGGTACCGGTAGGCGCCGCTTCGATCGCGCGCGATCAGCGTGGCGGTGAAAGGCATGATCCGCTCCGTGTAGAGGCGGTGGGCCCAGCGGGCCGGACCCCACGCAGGCAACCCGAACTCCAGAACCGCCAGCACGCCACCGGGACGCAGCACGCGGTGGAACTCCCGCATCGCGGCAGCTGTGTCGCCGACATTGCGCAGCCCGAAGGCGATGGAGAGAGCGTCGAACGAGGCGTCGGCCTGCTCCAGACGCGTGGCATCGCCGTGGAGGTAGCTCGGGGCGCTTGCCAGACGGCGGTCCGCGGCCTTCATGCGCGCGATGTCCAGCATGGCGGGCGTGAAGTCCACGCCCGTGACGGTGGCGCCCCGCGCGGCGAAGGCCTGGCTCAGGTCGCCGGTGCCGCAGGCGACGTCAAGCACGCGCACGTCGTGCAGATCCTTGCGGCCCAGTCGGCGTGTCACCTCGCGGACGGTGCGTCGCCGCCACGCCTGATCCAGCCCAAACGAGTGCAGTCGATTGTTCAGGTCGTAACTGCGCGCGATTGCCGAGAACATCTCGCGGACACGGCGCGCCTTCTCCGGATCCTGATGAGGATTGGCCGCCAGGCGCTCGTTGCTCCAGGCGGTTTCGGGGGTCGTGGGCGCGGCGGGATCGGCCATGGCGCGATGGTAGGGCCGTCAGGTGTCGCATAACACCAAAGTTGTCTTCCGATAACCGAATGTGCGTGCAGGTTGGAAGGGGTGCCTCGGAAGCGCCGAAACACAGCGCGCCGCGAGGAACGCGGACCAGCAACCAAAGGCCGCCAGCGATGGAGTCGCACCGGCGCCCCAACGAGACACGGAACACCGCCATGAACGCCACCCGCTTCGAAACGATCGTCGAGACCATGCTTCCCTCGCTGCTGTCGGGCGATCGCGCCGCCGTGCGCACGCTCGTGGCCCGCGCGCTGGGCTCGGGCATCTCCGCCGAGGACTTCACCGAGCAGGTCGCATGGCCGATCCACGAGGCGCTTCACAAGCTGAACCGCCACGACCAGATCGAGCGCATCAGCTTCAACTATGCCACGCGTCTGCTGCGTCAGGTGGTGGACCAGATGCAGCTTGCCTACGAGCGCAGCGAGCGCAACGGCAAGAGCGTCGCGCTGTTCTGCGGCAGCGGCGAGAACGAGGATCTTGGAGGCCAGATGGCCGCCGACCTGCTCGAGGCCGCCGGCTTCGCCGTGCAGTTTGCCGGAGGTGGTGTCGCCAGTGACGAGATCCTGGAGGAGACGAGCCGTCGCAAGCCCGACTTCCTGGTTCTCTTCGCCAGCAGCGCCAGTGACGCGCCCGGCATCCGCGCGGTGATCGACCAGATCCGCGAGATCCGCGCCACGCCCGACATGGAGATCGCGGTCGGCGGGGGCGTGTTCAACCGGGCCGAGGGACTGGCCGAGAGCATCGGCGTCTCCCGCAGCGCGCGGACCCCGCTGGAGCTTGTCCGCACGCTGCAGGCCCCGGCGCCCGCGACGGCTCAAGCCAAGCCCGCCACGGCACGCCCCGCGCGCATGCGTGCAGTGGCCTGAAAACCACACGATCGACGGCTGGATTCGCGAAACCGGCAGGGCCCTCGCGGGTACGATCCCGAGATGGCCCTGCCGAGTCGCGAGGTGGAGCAACGGCTGCTGCGCCGCGCGCGTCGCGGGGACGCGGCCGCCATGGAATCGCTGGTCGAGATCTTCCAGGGTCCGCTGCAGGCGTTTCTGCAGAGGTTGTGCGGCAGTCCGGAGCTGGCCGAGGATCTGGCGCAGGAAACCTTCGTGCGCGTGCTGGGGAACCTGCATCGCTTCGACGACCGGTTCCGCTTCAGCACGTGGCTCTACACGATCGCCCGTCGGCTGTGGATGAACCACATCAACAAGCATCGCCCGGTGCCCGACAGCGAGCATGTCGAGAGCCGCGGCGGGCGTGAGGAGTTACCCGGGGTGATCGCCGCGCGTCAGGAGCAGCGCACGCGACTTCGCAGGCTGCTGGACCGCGCGCTTGACGTGCTCTCCGGCCCCCAGCGCGAGATGGTGCTTCTGTTCCATCAGCAGGGCTGGGGTGTCGGCGAGATCGCCCGGCAGGCGAACCTGCCCGAGGGAACCGTGAAGAGCCACCTGTTCCGGGCTCGGCGCCGCATGCTGGAGCTGATCCGCCGCGACGCCGCGGACAGCGCGCTGGCTGAGGAGGTGCTGCGATGAGCCGCGACGAGCAGCGTCTGGAACGGCTGATGGCACTGCTGGCCAGCGAGCGCACGCAGGCCCGCGACATGCGCGCCGGCGTGATGGCACGGCTTGCCCGTGGTGGAACCTTCATCCGTCGGGCGCGCTGGATGCGTCGCGTGGCGCTGGCGCTTTCGCTGCTGGCGGGCGTGTGGCTTGGCGTCGACGCGATCCGGGCGCGCGAGTCGCGTGCCGACCTTGGCGAGGTGGGTCGACGCGGCGCCGAGTGGATCGTTCCCGATTCGCAGCCTGGCCGCGTGGTGCCGGTGCGTCACGCCCCCGCGGAGAAGCGCCAGGCACGCGAGGCGATCGCGCCCTGGGGGAAGACCTGATGGGTTTCGCCGCGCTGCTTCTCTCGGTGGTCATGATGGCGGGCGCCGCGCCACCGCTGGCGGCCGCGCGCATGGCGCCGCCGGATGTGCATGCGGTGATCCAGGTGCGCGGTGGTCTGGCCGGAAAGTCCGCGGGCATGCGGACGCTCGGTGCGGGCCTGCGCTCGCTGGTCGAGGCGATCGGAGCGGGGGAGCGATGGGGCGCCGCCGCGAGGCTGGCGGAACTCTCGCCCGAGGCACTGTTGCAGCGTTGCGCGGGTCGTGATGCCTCGCTGGTCGTGCGTGCGGGTGGCGGTGGCAACGGAGGCGGTTGGGTGCTCGCGCTCGAGATGGAGGGGCGCGAAGCGTGCGATCTCCTGAAGTCGGTCGGCGCGCGCATGAGCGGCGGCGGACGCTTCGAGGTGCCGCAGCTGGGCGTGGTGGGGCGGGTGAGCGGCGACTGGTTGCTGATCAGCGACCGAGCCGAGAATCCGCTGCTGCGCGACATGCTGCGCATCGCGAGCGAAGCCGACGCGCCGAATTTCGCGCAGGCCCTGCCGACGGGATGGGATCAGGACGAGGCGAGTGCAGTCACCGTGGCGCTTCGCCACGACCGGATGGCGCAGGGCGTGTCCGTGTGGAGCATCCGTGACGACGGCCCGCGTGTGCGCGTGCAACTGCGTGCATCGCTGCAGGATCGACCATTCGGTGCGCTGCAGGATGAGGTGGCGCCGGTCGTGGATCCCGAGGCGCTTCCGGAGGAGACGATCGCCTGCTGGATGCAGGCGATGCCTGTCCGCCTGGTGCCCAGGAGCTGGTGTGCCGATGGCGCCGAATGCGACGCGGTGGAGGCCGTCGATCGGACGCGCGGTTCGCGGATGGCGGTGATGATCGGCCCGCGAAGCGATGGCGAGGGCGTGTTCGCCGCGGCGGTTGCCGTGGAGTTGCGCGACGCGCAGGCTGGAACCCGCGCGCACGACGCGATGCTGGATCAGGCCGCGGCCGCGCTGGCGCGCCTGGATGGCCGGCCCTTGCCCGGGCGGATCGACCGGACCCGACTTCCGATCGAGGCCGTGCGTCACTGCGACGAGCGTGGCATGGCCGAGTCCACGTTCGGTGCCTTCGAGTGCCTCGGCACTTCCGAATTGCACGCCCGCACGGTGCCCACGGCCCACGGTGGATGGCGCGTCTACGCATCGGATGTGGCGTGGCTCGACCGGGTCGTCTCGGTGATCGAGGATCAGCCCGCTCCGAACCCGGTTCAGGAGGCGACGCGCTGGACCCGGTCGGGTTGCGCCGATGGCGGCGCACTGGCCGCGGGTCTGGACCGATGGGCGCGCGAGCGGTCGCGTCATGGCGGCTGCGCGAAGACGCTCGAAGTGCTCGCGGGCGTCGTCCGGAATGCGGGCCGCGTGACATGGCGCATGCAGGAGCCCACGCCCGGCCTGTATCAGGCCGAGATCGACCTGCTTCCGATGGACGCATCCGCCTTCGATGGATCCGCGATCGCCGAAGCGGGCCCAAGGCCGTGACGACGCTGCAGGGGACCTTCCCGGATCGCGCCAGCGCGCTTCGCGCGGCGTCGAGAAGTCCGTTGGCGCGGGAAGTGCATCGCGCCCTGAACGCGGTGCCTCGCGGGGAGCGCATCATCGTGGCGGCCAGCGGTGGCGCGGATTCCACCGCGCTTGCGGTGCTTGCCGTCGCGGTCGCGCCGCGTGGAGCCTGGGCGGTGCGACTCGCGACCGTCGACCACGGTCTGCGCGAGTCCAGTGCCGGTGATGCCGACGCCGTGGCGTCGCTTGCCCAGTGGCTCGGCGTGCGATGTGATCGACGGCGTGTGCGTGTGCAGCCGGGCGCGCGACTTGCCGCTCGCGCGCGCGCGGCCCGCTATGGCGCCCTGGTTGCGGCGGCCGACGAGGCTGGTGCCTCCACGATCCTCTTCGCGCACCATGCGGAGGACCAGTTGGAAACCCTGCTGATGCGGCTCGTTCGTGGCGCGGGACCGGCGGCGGTTGGAGGCATGCCGGCGCGGCGATCCCTCGCTGCCGGGCTCGTGCTGCTGCGGCCGCTGCTGGAGCGCTCGCGCTCCGAATGCCGCGCGCTGCTGGAGCGGTTGGGCGTCCCGTGGCGCGAGGATCCCACGAACACCGACCGCACGCGTGTGCGCGGGCGTCTTCGACATGAGGTGTTGCCGGTGCTTGAGGCCTTGCGCCCGGGCGCGGCCGTTCGCGCGAGCCGTGCGGCACGCCGCGTGCGTGGTGCCGCGGCGGTGCTGAAGTGCCGAGCGCGACGGCTGCTGGACGGTTGCGGGCCGTGGGATCGGTCGGTTCTGCGACGGGCGCCGCGCGAGGTGCTTGCGCAGGCGCTGCGCATGCGACTGCCGCAGGCTTCGGAAGCCTCCATCGAGCGCATGGTCGAGTCGATCCGATCCATCGCGTTGGAGCCGCGAAGGTTCCAGTCGCGTGGCGAGGTGCTCTGGGTGCGCGCGCGCGAAGTGCGTCTGGAGCGCTAGCGGAACGAGAGGAGTGCCTCGACGCGCGCAGGGTCCTCGGCGTCGGTGCCGGCCAGCAGGCCCTTCACGACGCCATCCTGCAGCGACAGCAGCACGGGCGTTCCGATGACCCAGTCCGGGCCCTTCGGCAGCGTGCAAACCTGGCACTCCGAGCAGGGGTTCGGCAGGCTCGCCGCCGGATCCGCGTCGGGCACGCTCACCAGCAGCGTGGGCAACGGGACCTTGGGCGAGAAGTGGCGGTCAAGGACCGCGTGGCAATGTTCGCAGTCCTCGCGGAAGAACATCACGATCCAGCGGCCCTTCTCAAGGTCCGGCGGAATCGGACCGCGGATCAGCGCGGCGACGGGCTGGTCACGAAGGCGCTTGCCCACCCATTGCTCGAACTGCGGCAGGTAGTAGGGCTGCAGCGTGGCGGGTGCGGAGGGCCAGGCCTGTGCGGAGACCGAGGGCGTCGCAGCCTCGGGTTGCGCGGGGGCTGTCGGTGCCAAGGTTGTTTCGGGTGCGACGGGCGTGCTCGACCGCGCAGGTGCGGGAGGCGCGATCGGCGTCGTGGCGATCGTCGATCGTGGCGGAACGCCGAAGGCGACGGCCGTTCCCATCGCGGCCAGCGCGATGCAGCCGCCGAGGCTGCCGCGGGTCACGCGCGGCTTCATCCACAGGCACAGTCCCAGCAGGACCGCGTCGCCGATCAGCACGACCCATGGTGGCGGTCCCTTGCTGCCGAAGCAGCCGCAGCTGGCCTCGCCGCGGGCCACCACGGCAAGAAGGATCAGCACGAAGAGCGAGAGCATCGGGATCGCGATGCGCCGGCTCAGCGCCGGCAGCGTGATCATGGCGGCGGCGAGCGCGAACTCGCCGGACACGATCACGCGCAGCGCGACATCAAGGAACGACGCGAAATCGGCCTCGCTGCCGCGTCCCATCGCGTTCGCAATGCCCTTGAGGGCGTCACGCACAGGCGAGGGCAGCAGCATCGGGCTGCGCTCCCACAACTTGATCGCCGCACCCGTGAGCAGCCACGCCGGCACGACAAGTCGGACCAGCAGCGTTCCGGTCCATGTTCCTTGCTGCGTGCTCATGCCTTCGCTCCGACGGCGAACCGGGCCTCGCAGGCCTCGCACAGGATGTGCATGATCATCTGATGGGCTTCCTGCACGCCAGCGCCGTCGACGCCGTGCACCACGATCGCGTGGTCGCAGAGCGGCAGGCAGGCGCCGCCCTCGCCGCCGAGAAGCCCGAGCGTGGTGATGCCTCGCTCGCGCGCCACGTGCAACGCGCGGACCAGGTTCGCGCTCTTGCCGCTGGTGGAGAAGACGACCAGCAGGTCGCCTGCGCGACCAAGCGCCTCGACCTGTCGCGCGAAGACGTGATCGAAGCCGAAGTCGTTGGCGATGCAGGTCAGGGCGGTCGGGTCGGCGCAGATCGACAGGCCGCGAAGGGCTGGGCGGTTCGTGCGGTAGCGCCCCGAGAGCTCCTCCGCCAGATGGAGCGCCTCCGCCGCGCTGCCGCCGTTACCGCACGTCAGCACGGTTCCGCCGCTCTCCAGGGTCTGGACAAGCAGGCGGCAGGCATTCGCGACGCGCTCGCGTTGCGAGCCCAGAGCCTCCACGGCGCGCGCAGCCATCTGCAACCGGTCCTGCATCAGACGTTCCAGATCCATGGCGTGAATCCTATCGGTCCACGGATCCGCGGGCCATTCGCGCCTGCGCCGGCACGCATCCGGCGTGTGCGCGGCGGCGAACCCATGTTCATGGCACAAAAGGCGCATGCAACCGCACCGACGCAGGCGCGTGCATGGGTGTTCGTGGCGCCCGATCAATTGCACCGAACGCTTGGTGCGATGCGTGGTGCCGATCCCGGCTCGCATGGCGTGGTGCTGGTCGAGAGCCGGGAGTGGCTCTCCCGAAGGCCGTACCACCGCATGCGCGTCGCCGCCATCCTGCTGGCCCAGCGCAGCTTCGCCGCGGAGTGTGCGCAGGAGGGATTCGAGGTGCGAACGCTGCAGGGCGAAGCGCCGATGGTGCAGCAGCTTGGCGAGTTCGCGGCGCAGCACGGTCCGCTGGCATCGACCGAGTGGGCCGAACGCGAGATGCGTTCGGAGTTCAAGCCGCTGGTCGCGGAGGGTGTCCTGCGAACCGTTTCCCATGACGGCTGGCTGACGCATCGCGAGGACTTCGCCGGCTGCAGGCGAGGCAAGCAGTGGTCGATGGACAGTTTCTACCGGGCCTATCGAACGCGCACGGGACTGCTCATGGACGACGCTGGCGAGCCGATCGGGGGCCGGCTCAGTTTCGACACCGAGAATCGCAAGAGCTGGTCCGGCAAGCCCGCGGCCCCGGAACCGCCGCGCTACGAGATGACGGCGCTTCGTCGTGAAGTCCAGCGGGAGATCGAGTCCCGTTTCGCCCAGCATCCCGGAGAGCTCGACCTCGCCGCCATCCCCGCGTCGCTGACCGAGTGCGAGTCGCTGTGGACGTGGGCGAAGCAAGCGTGCCTGCCGCACTTCGGGCCGTTTGAGGATGCCATGAGCCTGTCAAGCCGTGGCCTCTTCCACACCCGCATGAGTCCGTTGATGAACCTGCAGCGTGTCGAGGCGCGCCGCATGGTGCAGGATGTGCTGTCGATGGATCTTCCGATCGAGTCGAAGGAGGGATTCATCCGCCAGATCGTCGGGTGGCGCGAGTTCGTGCGTTGGGTGCATCTGGAGACGGACGGATTTCGCGACGCGTGGCCAAGCGCCACCTCTGCGGGGGATGGTGGCTTCGCGCGCTGGAGCGGACACGTCTGGAAGCCTGCGGGTGCAACGCCACGCGGCGTGGACGGAGGTGCACGCCCGCGCGCGCTCGGGTCCGAGGCGCCGGTGCCACCGGCCTTCTGGGGCGCGCCAAGCGGCCTGCGCTGTCTGGACGAGGTGGTCGCCTCGGTCTGGCGCGAGGGCTGGAGCCATCACATCACGCGCCTGATGGTGCTTGGAAATCTTGCCACGCTGCTGGATGTCGACGCGCGCGATCTCGCCGACTGGTTCTGGATCGCCTACATGGACGCGTGGGATTGGGTGGTGGAGCCGAACGTGATGGCGATGGCCACCTATGGCGCGGGTGGCGTGATGACCACGAAGCCCTATGTGGCGGGCGCCGCCTACATCGATCGCATGAGCGACTACTGCTCGGGCTGCGCCTTCACGCCGGGTGGGGATTGTCCGGTCACGCCGCTTTACTGGGCGTTCCTGGAGCGTCATGAGCCGCAGCTGAAGTCGAACCCCAGGCTGAAACTGCCGCTGGCGTCCATGCGAAAGCGCCCCGCGGAACGCCGGGACCACGACCAGCGGACCTTCGTGCACGTGCGCGAGGTTCTCGCCAACGGAAAGCCGCTTGTGCCCGCCAACTTCCTGCCGCTGGGGTAGCGTTCATCCATGCCTGTCTTGACCCGAACCAGCCTGATGCCCGCGCCCGTGGATCGACTTGCCGCATGGCACTTCCATGCCGGCGCGCTCGACCGCCTGCTGCCGCCGTGGCAGCACGTGCAAGTCGAGAGCGCAAGCGGAGGCATCGCCGATGGCAGCACTGTCACGCTGCGGATCCGCAAGGGCCCGCTCTCGATCCGCTGGCTTGCTCGCCATGAGCGCGTGGAGCCTGGCCGTTCGTTTGTCGATCGGCAGGTGACGGGGCCCTTTGCCGCGTGGGTGCACGAGCATCGGTTCCTGCCGCACGATCAGTCTCGCAGCGCACTGGAAGACCATGTCACATGGCGCGCGCCCGGAGGCAAGGTGGGCGCGCTGCTGGGCAATCGGCTGCTCGCGAAGGATCTTGAACGCATGTTCGCGTGGCGCCACCGCCGCACGGCGAACGACCTTCGCCGTCACCAGGAGTATTCGCAGGCGGGCACGTTGCGCGTGGCGGTGAGCGGTGCGAGCGGCCTCGTCGGCAGGCAGCTGTGCGCGTTCCTGTCGACCGGTGGACATCAGGTCCGACGCATCGTTCGCGGGCATCCAAGCGCAGAGCGGCTCGATGTCGCGTGGGACACGCGGAGTGGCGTGGTCGACCTGCACACGCTCGACGGTGTGGACGCGGTGGTGCATCTGGCGGGCGAGAACATCGCCCAGGGGCGATGGAGCGCCCAGCGCAAGAAGGCGATCCGCGACAGTCGCGTGGAGGGAACCCGTCAGATCGCCGAGGCGCTCGCGGCGCTTCCGAACAAGCCCAAGGTGCTGATCGCTGCCAGCGCGATCGGCTTCTATGGTTCGCGCGGCCCCGAGCCGCTCGACGAGAACAGCGCGGCGGGTCGTGGCTTCCTGCCCGAGACATGCGTGGCATGGGAAGAGGCGACGAAGCCCGCGGAGATGGCCGGCATTCGCGTGGTGCACCTTCGCATCGGACTGGTGCTGGCCGGTGCGGGGGGCGTGCTCGCGAAGTTGCGCACGCCGTTCTCGTTGGGCCTGGGTGGCCCGGTGGGCAGCGGTCGGCAGGGCATGAGCTGGATCTCGCTCGATGACCTGATCGGCGCGGTGATGCACTGCATGCGGGACGAGTCGCTGCGGGGACCGGTGAATGCCGTGGCGCCCGATCCACGTTCCAACGCGGAGTTCGGTCGCGCACTTGGTCGCGTGATGCGGCGGCCAGCGTTCGCGCCGCTGCCGGCGGCGGCGGTCAGCTTGCTCTTCGGCGAGATGGGTCGTGAACTGCTGCTGCGTGGCTCGTTCGTGCAGCCGCGCGCGCTGCTTGCCAGTGGATTCCGCTTCGAGCATCCGCGCCTGGAGCAGGCGCTCGCCTTCGAGCTTGGAAGCGTGGAGGACTGAATGGCCGGCACGATCGTCTGGTTCCGCAATGACCTTCGGCTGGATGACCAGCCGGTGGTCGCGTTTGCCGTCGCGGCGGGGGCGCCGGTCGTGCCGGTGTACTGCTGGCACCCTGAAGCGGCGGGGCGATGGGCACCGGGTGGAGCCAGTCGCTGGTGGCTGGATCGGTCACTGCGGTCGCTCGAGGGTTCTTTGGGCGCGGTCGGCTCGCGTCTTGTGATCCGCGCGCAGGATCCCGCGGTCGCGCTGATCGAGATCGCCAAGGCAACCGGGGCCACGTCAATCGCCTTTGGACGGCGCTTCGAGCCGTGGGCCGTGGCGGAGCAGGAACGCGTGGAGGAGGCATGCCGGGCGGCGGGCATCTCGACGCACGCCTTCCTTGGCAACCTGATGTTCGACCCGGCCGAGATCCGCACCGGCAGCGGCGTGCCCTACAAGGTGTTCACGCCGTTCTGGAAGAACTGTCTTGCGCGCGAGGCGCCGGCCAAGCCGAAGCCCGCGCCCAAGTCGCTCGCGGCACCCGCAAGCTGGCCACAGGGCGTCTCGGTCGAATCACTCGCTCTTCAGCCGCGCATCGCGTGGGATGCCGGTCTGGCTGCCACGTGGGAACCTGGCGAAGCGGGCGCTGCCAAGCGCGCGAAGGCGTTCCTGGATGGTCCGGTCGGGCAGTACGCCAACGGGCGCGACATTCCCGGCGAGGTCGGCACCAGCATGCTGAGTCCGCATCTTGCGTGGGGCGAGGTTTCGCCGCGCCGCGTGTGGCACGCCACCGAGACGCGCCTCGAGGGCAAGGACAAGTCGTTCCGGACGAGCGCGGACAAGTTCCGAGCCGAACTCGGCTGGCGTGAGTTCGCATGGCATGTGCTGGCGAACTTTCCGCGCACCGCTGAGGACCCGCTGCGCCCCGAGTTCCGCGACTTCCCGTGGCAGGAGAGTGCTCGCAATCTGCGCGCGTGGCAGAAGGGGCGCACGGGCTATCCGCTGATCGACGCGGGCATGCGCCAGCTCTGGCACACGGGCTGGATGCACAACCGCGTGCGCATGAGCGTGAGCAGTTTCCTGGTGAAGCACCTCCGCCAGCACTGGCTGCATGGGGCGGACTGGTTCTGGGACACCCTTGTCGACGCGGATCTTGCCAGCAACACACTCGGCTGGCAGTGGAGCGCGGGTTGCGGTGCCGACGCCGCGCCCTACTTCCGCATCTTCAACCCCACGCTGCAGGGCGAGAAGTTCGACGGTGAGGGTGCCTACGTGAAGCGGTGGGTGCCCGAACTCTCCAACATGCCCGAGGACATGATCCATCGCCCGTGGGAGATGCCGATGGCTGCGCCTGCATACCCCGCGCCGATCGTCGATCACGCGCAGGCGCGCGAGGCCGCGCTTGCCGCCCTGAAGGCCTGCAACGCGAAGGCCGGCCCAGTCGAGTGAGACTCAGTGGTGGGCCGTCGCGTCCGCTGTCCGGGCGGTCGCGCCGCTCCGCCATCGCAGCCATTCGCGCGCCGCAAGCATGCTTGCAAGCGCCGCCACGCCAAGCACGCACCACTGCACGCTCATCTCGCCGCCCATCCAGACGCCCGCCAGGCTTGCCAGCGGCCCCATGATGTAGCCCGCGCCGATCAGGGCCTCGAAGTGGCCGCCGGCGTCCACCTCGCCGTGACCCACGCTCATGGCGTAGTAGAGGCTCGCGTAGTACAGAATGGAG
>Ga0164292_10004203_pt1 | contig 11711 bp, 8 predicted proteins | sample GEODES117metaG_FD_111486 | JGI IMG/M metagenome (GOLD analysis project Ga0164292, IMG submission 111486) | Eutrophic lake water microbial communities from Lake Mendota, Wisconsin, USA - GEODES117 metaG | ecosystem: Environmental > Aquatic > Freshwater > Lake | place: USA: Lake Mendota, Wisconsin... | reverse complement strand
GATGAAGCGAAAGTTCCGACGATTGAAACCGGCGCCGGAGTATGTCATGTCTATGTTGATAAGGATGGCGATTTAGCAAAAGCGCTTCCCATACTCATCAACTCAAAGGTAGATCGCCCAAGTGTATGTAATGCCGCAGAGACGCTCTTGATTCATAGTGAGATTGCGGGAGCATTTTTGCCGATGGCTTTGAAAGCCCTAGATGACGAGAAAGTTGTAATTCACGGCGATGCACAAAGCGTTGCAACTGCAGCTCAGCTAGGGATTAGCGCAGCATTAGCTACAGAGGAGAATTGGTCGACTGAATATGGAGTCCTTGAGATAAATGTTCGAGTAGTTGATGATTTAGATCAAGCGGCTGCTCATATTCGTAAATATGGCACGAACCATACTGAAGCAATCGTCTCCGAAAATCCGAGAAGTATCGAGAGCTTTATCAATCAAATGGATGCAGCGGCAATCATGGTGAATGCTTCGACGCGTTTTACTGATGGTGAAGAGATGGGTTTTGGCGCCGAGATTGGTATCTCAAATCAAAAAACGCACGCACGTGGGCCAATGGGACTTGAAGAGATGACTACCACCACCTGGATCGTGACCGGAACAGGGCAAATTCGCGGGTAGGCTTATCGCATGGCTGGCAACTCCCGAATCTCTCGAGACGAAGTAGCTCGTATCGCAGGGCTCGCACGAATAACTCTGGGTGATGATGAGTTGACTCACCTAGCGGGGCAGATCGATGGAATTCTCGACGCGGTAGCAGTTGTCCAAGAAGCAGCAGGTGCAAATGTGCCACCAATGTCTCATCCAATTGAAGTGAATAATGTTGCTCGACCTGATGTCATCGTGGCGAGCCTAACTCCAGAGGACGCACTTAGTGGTGCGCCCGCGAGCGAAGAGTCCCGTTTTCGAGTGCCGCAGATTTTGGGTGAAGAGGCGTGAGCGATTTAATTAAAAAGAGCGCTGCCGAACTTGCTGCACTTATTGCAACAGGTGAAGTCTCGTCTCGCGAAGTAACTCAAGCGCATCTAGATCAAATCGCGCGCGTGGATAGCACCATAAATGCATTTTTATATGTCGACGGGGATGGTGCTTTAGCGCAAGCTGATAGCGCTGATAAGACTCGAGGAGGTTCTTCGCCTTCACCCCTCAATGGCGTTCCATTAGCTTTGAAAGATGTTCTCGCTCAAAAAGGGGTACCAACTACTTGTGGTTCGAAAATTCTCGAAGGATGGCGGCCACCTTACGATGCAACCGTTGTCTCCAAACTTAAAGCGGCTGGCGTTGTCATACTTGGCAAGACCAATATGGATGAGTTCGCCATGGGCTCATCAACTGAAAATTCTGCTTATGGCCCAACGCGTAATCCGTGGGATATCGAACGGATTCCAGGTGGTTCTGGAGGAGGTTCCGCCGCTGCGCTCGCTGCCTTTCAAGCGCCGCTAGCAATTGGCACTGATACTGGTGGGTCAATCAGACAACCGGCGGCAGTGACTGGAACCGTGGGAGTGAAGCCAACGTATGGTGGTGTCTCTCGCTATGGATTAGTTGCATTCTCTTCAAGCCTCGATCAGGCGGGACCATGTGCGCGAACTGTGCTTGATACCGCGCTACTCCACCAGGTAATTGCAGGGCATGATCCCAAGGATGCAACAAGCATCAACGCACCTGTGCCCGATGTAGTGAGCGCTGCGAAGCGCGCCGATGTAAAAGGAATGAAAATTGGCGTGGTCAAAGAGCTCACTGGGGATGGCTACGAAAAAGGAGTTGCAGAGAGCTTTGCGCAATCGTTGGCAATCCTTGAGTCGCTCGGCGCAGAGATTGTTGAAGTTTCGTGCCCCAATTTCAAATATGCACTTGGCGCCTACTACTTAATTGCACCTAGTGAGGCCTCATCAAATCTCGCTCGATTTGATGCAATGCGATACGGCTTACGAGTAGGCGATGACGGTAAGCGCAGCGCTGAAGAGGTTATGAGCATGACTCGCGAAGCAGGGTTCGGTAGCGAAGTTAAACGCCGGATTATTCTCGGTACATATGCGCTCTCTGCTGGTTATTACGATGCGTTCTACGGAAGTGCACAAAAGGTCCGCACACTAATCACTCAAGATTTCTCGCGGGCTTACGAAAAGGTAGATGTTCTTGTCTCACCAACGACGCCAACCGTGGCATTCAAGATTGGCGAAAAGAGCGATGATCCAATCGCGATGTACCTCAATGATGTTGCGACGATTCCTGTGAATCTCGCAGGGGTTGCTTCGATGAGTTTGCCCTCCGGGCTATCTCAAGGGTTGCCTGTTGGTTTCCAAATCATTGCGCCCGCAATGCAAGATGATCGCCTTTATCGAGTAGGCGGCGCTCTAGAGCGCGAGCTCCATGCTAAGTGGAATGGTCCGCTGACCAATCAAGCGCCAGAGTTGGTGATTTGATCATGGCTCTCACTTACGAAGATGTAATCTCAAAGTACGAACCATCTCTAGGTCTTGAGGTGCACGTAGAGCTCAATACCGAAACGAAAATGTTCTGCGGTTGCGCAACCGTCTTCGGTGCTGCGCCGAATACACAAACTTGCCCGGTCTGTCTTGGCATGCCTGGTGCGCTACCAGTTGTTAACGAGAAAGCAATCGAGAGCACAATTCGCATTGGTCTCGCGCTTAACTGTTCTATTACTCCGAAGAGTCGATTTGCGCGAAAAAATTACTTCTATCCCGACATGCCAAAGAATTTTCAGATTTCTCAATACGACGAACCAATTTGTACCAATGGCTACCTTGATGTGGAAGTAGAAACTGATGAAGGCCCAAAGATATTTCGCATCGAGATTGAGCGCGTCCATATGGAAGAGGACACCGGAAAGTCTCTCCATGTAGGCGGAGCCACCGGGCGAATTCACGGCGCCGAATACTCGCTACTTGATTACAACCGCGCTGGCATCCCACTCGTCGAAATTGTTACCAAAATAGTTTCAGGAACAGGGAAGTACGCCCCCGAAGTAGCAAAGGCATACGTGAAAGAGCTACGCGATATTTTGCGCTCGCTTGGCGTAAGCGATGTGAAGATGGAGCAAGGCTCACTTCGCTGCGATGCTAACGTCTCGCTCGCACCAATTGGTTCAGGAAAACTAGGTACACGTAGCGAGACAAAGAATGTGAATTCACTTAGATCTGTCGAGCGCGCAGTCCGTGGTGAAATGATTCGCCATGCCGGGCTTCTAGATAGAGGGGAGCGCGTCATTCAAGAGACGCGCCACTTCCAAGAAGATTCTGGAACCACTCGATCGGGACGTTCCAAAGAGCAGGCCGAGGATTATCGCTACTTCCCAGAGCCAGACCTCACGCCAGTTGCACCGGCAGCAGAGTGGATTGAGAAGTTGCGGAGCGAGTTACCAGAGAAGCCATCACTTCGACGCGCACGTCTGCAATCGCTCTGGCAGGTCCCGGATAAAGAGATGGCAGCGCTCGTTAATGCAGGGGCTGTCGATCTAGTAGAAGAAACTGTTGCGCTAGGCGCCGACCCAACGCGAGCGCGTGGTTGGTGGCTCGGTGAAATCTCTCGTCTAGCAAACGAAGCAGAGTTAGAGCTCACCAGCATCGGCATTTCTCCAAAAGATGTTGCTCGTATCATCGAGTTAATTAACAGTGGCGAACTCACAGACAAATTAGCGCGCCAGGTTGTCGGAGCAGTAATTGCCGGAGAAGGTGATCCAGATGCGGTAATTGCAACTAAGGGAATCAAAGTTGTCTCTGATGAGAGCGCATTGATTGCAGCTATTGAAAAGGCAATCGCCGCGCAGCCAGAGACGGCAGAGAAAGTTCGCAATGGACATGTACCAGCAGCAGGGGCATTGATTGGCGCAGTAATGAAAGAGACTAAAGGCCAAGCAGATGCTGCGCGAGTTCGCGAGCTTCTCCTTGGCCTATTAGGTCAGGGTTAATCAACTTCCCTTTAGTGAACTACTGCGCCTTCTGTTTCAACGACTGCCTCTTTACCAATATTGATAAAGAGCGCTAACACAATTGCGCCAACAACAAGGAGCGCTGCGCTAACGGTGAAAGCAATAGTAAATCCGTGCGTTAGCCCAAATGTTGGTAACTTATCTGGATTGCTTGCCATATAAGAGGTGGCAGCAGTTGCTGCAACAGTGTTAAGTAACGCGGTACCAAGTGATCCACCCACTTGTTGGCTGGTATTGATGAGCGCGCTTGCGATACCAGCATCTCGATTGCCAACGCCATGGAGAGCTGTAGTAGAGATTGGAATGAAGACCAACGCCATGCCGCTACTCATAATCAAAAGCGATGGCAGCACGTGGGTTACATAAGATGTCTCGGGAGTTATCTGTGTCATAAGCAGTAAGCCCACCGCTGCGGCGAGTAGCCCTGGAACCATGAGGGGACGTGGCCCAACTTTTGGTAGTAACTGCGAAGCGATTCCTGCAAAGATGATGATTCCAGCGGTAAACGGCAAGAAGGCCAGACCAGATTTCAGCGGTGAATATCCCAAAACGGTTTGGAGGTAGATTCCAAGAAAGAGGAACATAGAGAAGAGACCAGCTCCCACCACAAGCGACCCAAGATAAGAGCCACCACGATTTCGCTCACTGATAACGCGAAGCGGCATCAGTGGGTTCTTCACTTTCTTTTCGATAACAAAGAATGCGAGAAGAAGTACAAGTGATGAAATCAAGAAAACGATAGTGATTGTTGCAGACCAACCCTTTGTTGCTGCTTCATTAAATCCGTAGACAAGTGCAAAGAGGCCCGCACAAGCAGTTAACGTGCCGGGTATGTCGTAGCTATGGTCGCCGCCAGCTTTTGACTCGTGTACATACTTAAATGCAAGTAAGCCAGCAACGAGAGCGATTGGCGTATTTACCCCAAGACACCAGCGCCAAGAGAAATATTCAGTTAGCGCGCCACCAAGTATGAGGCCAATAGCCGCGCCACCACCGGAAATCGCACCATAAACTCCAAAGGCACGTGCGCGCTCTTTTGGATCGGTAAAAGTAACGCTCACAATAGAGAGCGCAGCTGGTGCAAGAAGCGCACCGAAGACACCTTGTAATCCACGAGCTGCGAAGAGTAAGCCTTGGGTAGATGCGATGCCACCAAGGGCAGATGCCGCGGCAAACCCAAGCAGTCCAACAATGAAGATTTTCTTCCGTCCGACAAAGTCTGCGATCCGCCCACCGAGTAAGAGCAGCGATCCGAATGCAAGGGTATAGGCAGTAACAACCCACTGTTGATTTGCATCTGTGATGCCAAGTTCAGCTTTAGCGCTAGGAATAGCGATATTGACGATAGAGGCATCGAGTACCACCATCAATTGAGCGATAGCGATAACAAAGAGGGTGCGCCATCTATCTGGGGCAGGGATAGCAAGATTCTGATTCATTTCACTCCATATTTTTTCTCAAGTAAATCCCAGGGGGATTCAGGAAGGCCGAGCGCCAAGACCTTTACGGTAACAGCGTCGAGGTTGGCATTCTTGGAGACATCCCACGTAATATCGCCTTATGGCGAAGAACACAGGGGAGAGCTCCTCACAAAATACTCGTAATCCAATGAAGCCGCGCTCTGGCACCGTTACAGATGGCATTGAGCGCGCACCAGCTCGCGGCATGCTCCGTGCTGTCGGAATGGGCGATGCGGATTGGGTCAAGCCGCAGATCGGCATTGCATCTTCGTGGAATGAGATCACTCCTTGCAATCTTTCGCTCGATCGTCTTGCTAAGGCATCGAAAGAAGGCGTACATGAAGCTGGTGGTTTCCCTCTTCAATTCGGGACTATCTCAGTCTCAGATGGCATCTCAATGGGCCATGAGGGTATGCACTTTTCATTGGTCTCACGTGAAGTAATTGCAGACTCAGTAGAAACTGTGATGCAGGCAGAGCGACTTGATGGCATGGTGATGTTTGCAGGTTGCGACAAGTCACTTCCAGGAATGATGATGTCTGCTGCGCGATTAGATATTGCTTCAGTATTTGTCTACGCAGGTTCAACTCTTCCAGGAAATGTCGATGGTAAAGATGTCACGATCATCGATGCATTTGAAGCGGTTGGCGCATGTGCGCGTGGATTAATCTCGAAAGAACAGGTAGATCGAATTGAGCGCGCAATCTGTCCTGGTGAAGGCGCTTGTGGCGGAATGTATACCGCAAACACGATGGCATCAATTGGAGAAGCAATTGGTTTATCTCTTCCAGGTTCAGCCGCACCACCAGCAGTGGATCGTCGTCGCGATGACTACGCGAGAAAATCTGGAGTCGCAGTTGTTGAGCTGATCCGACAAGGAATTACCGCTCGCGATATTTTGACGAAGCAAGCATTTGAAAATGCCATCACAATCTTGATGGCGCTCGGTGGCTCTACTAATGCGGTTTTGCACTTATTGGCGCTTGCTCATGAAGCAGATGTTGCCTTGGAGTTAGAAGATTTCCATCGCATCGGTTCTAAAGTTCCGTTACTCGGCGATCTCAAACCATTCGGCCGTTACGTAATGAGCGATGTTGATAAAGTTGGTGGAGTTCCAGTAGTACTGCGCTCACTTCTTGATGCGAAGTTATTACATGGTGACACCTTGACGGTCACGGGCAAGACAATGGCCGAAAACTTGGCGCATATCTCACCGCCAGATCCTGATGGTGAGATTCTTCGTGCGACTAAAAATCCGATGGATGTAACAGGCGGCATAACTATTTTGCATGGTTCACTTGCACCAGAGGGCGCGGTAACAAAGACTGCCGGAATTGGCATAGAAACATTCGAGGGTCCAGCGCGAGTGTTTGAACGAGAGCGCGAAGCTATGGATGCCCTTGAGGATGGCACTATTCAAGCCGGCGACGTCGTTGTCATTCGCTACGAGGGACCAAAGGGTGGTCCTGGGATGCGTGAAATGTTGATGATCACCGGAGCCATTAAGGGCGCAGGCTTGGGTAAGACGACCATGCTCCTCACCGATGGACGTTTCTCAGGAGGCTCCACCGGACTCTGTGTGGGACACATTGCTCCAGAAGCGGTCGATGGTGGACCAATTGCCTTCATCCGAAATGGCGACACCATCCGGATTAACACGAAAACCCGAGAGCTCGACCTGCTCGTCTCAGAGGCTGAGTTGGCTCAACGGAAGAAGGGGTGGCAGCCTCTCTCCCATCGCTATACCCGTGGCGTGCTTGCCAAGTACAGCAAACTGGTCGGGTCGGCCTCCAAGGGCGCAGTCTGCGACTAATCTCACGCTCAATCAGGCGTGCAGGGCAGTTCTGGGGGTCAAGTAGGGGTTGACGCTTCCACCTGATGCCAGGGAGAATAAGGGCATGGCAACCGCCTCAATTATTGTGGTTATGGAGCGCGCGATCTAGCGTCAATACAGATCGTGCGCCATCCCTCAGTGGAATCACTGAGGGATTTCGCATTAGTAGGGAGTAAAAATTATGGCCGAGGAGATGACTGGCGCGCAGAGCTTGATCCGTTCATTGGAGCTTGCCGGCGTGGATGTCATGTTCGGCATTCCTGGTGGAGCAATCCTTCCTGCCTACGACCCAATTTACGACAGCAAGATCAGGCACATTCTTGTTCGACATGAACAGGGAGCGGGCCACGCAGCCACTGGCTACGCGCAAGCAACTGGTCGAGTAGGAACTTGTATCGCAACATCTGGTCCGGGTGCAACGAATCTTGTGACACCAATTGCCGATGCGCAGATGGATTCAGTTCCTCTAGTTGCAATCACCGGTCAGGTTCCTTCGAGCGCAATCGGTACGGATGCCTTTCAAGAGGCAGATATCCGTGGCATCACCATGCCAATTACTAAACATAATTATTTGGTTACTCGTGCTGCAGATATACCTCGTGCAGTTGCTGAGGCGTATCACATTGCAGCAAGTGGCAGACCTGGAGCAGTTCTAGTTGATGTGGCAAAGGATGCTCTCCAAGAAAAAGTAACCTTTGAATGGCCGAAGGATATTGACCTTCCCGGCTATCGGGATCACTCTCAGCCAGTCTCACAAGCGATTCGTGATGCTGCTGCTCTCATTGCACAGTCGGTTCGACCGGTCTTATATGTTGGTGGCGGGGTCATTAAAGCAAATGCAAGTAGAGAACTACTTGCGCTCGCCGAAGTTATCGGCGCACCAGTTGTTACCACACTCATGGCGCGCGGCGCATTTCCAGATAGCCATCAGCTACATGTTGGCATGCCAGGAATGCACGGGAGCGTCGCTGCAGTTACCTCATTACAAAAAGCAGATTTGCTTATTACTCTCGGCGCACGTTTTGATGATCGTGTCACTGGAAAACTCTCCACATTTGCACCTGGCGCGAAAGTTATCCATGCAGATATTGACCCTGCAGAAATCGGCAAGAATCGCCATGCTGATGTGCCTGTTATTGGCGATGTTCGCTTAACGATGGCGCAATTACTTCCCGCCGTTAAAGCTGAGTTTGCAAAGAGTCAGCCTGATCTCACTCCATGGTGGAAGCAGGTCGAGGGTTGGCGCACCACCTATCCAGTTGGATATGACGTGCCCAACGATGGTTCACTCTCACCGCAATATGTCATCGAACGACTCGGCAAAATTTCTGACCCCAATACGATTTACACTGCAGGTGTTGGGCAACATCAGATGTGGGCATCCCAATTCATCAGTTATGAAAAACCACGCACCTGGCTCAACTCTGGCGGACTTGGCACGATGGGTTATGCAGTACCAGCCGCAATGGGCGCGAAGGTTGGCGCACCGGATACCACTGTGTGGGCAATTGATGGTGATGGGTGCTTCCAAATGACCAATCAGGAACTAGTTACCTGCGCAATTAACAATATCCCTATCAAGGTTGCGTTGATTAACAACGAGAGTTTAGGAATGGTTCGCCAATGGCAGACCCTGTTCTACAACCAACGCTACTCAAATACCGACCTGCACTCTAAGCGCGTGCCAGATTTCGCCAAGCTTGCCGATGCAATGGGTTGCATAGGTCTGCGCTGCGAACGACCTGAAGATGTTGATAAGACCATCGAAGCTGCGATGGCAATTAATGATCAACCGGTTGTTGTCGACTTCAATGTTTTCCGAGATGCGATGGTATGGCCAATGGTTGCGGCAGGAACATCAAATGATGACATCATGATTGCGCGTGAATTGGCGCCTGACTGGGATTCACAGGAGCTCTAATGAAGACACATACCCTCTCCGTACTTGTAGAGAATCAAGCGGGCGTACTCGCTCGCGTCTCTTCACTCTTCTCGCGCCGCGGATACAACATCGAGGCTCTCTCAGTGGGGCCGACAGAGAATCCGGAAATTTCTCGGATCACTATCTCCGTCAATGTCGAAGGGCATGCGCTCGATCAGGTGATTCAACAGCTCGATAAGTTAGTCAATGTCATTGACATCATCGAACTTCCAGCGAGCACATCTCACCAGGTGGAACTCATCTTGGTCCGGGTGGCTCTTACTAACGGTGCTGGTGACCAGAGAAAGATTGAGGCTGTTCTGGAAAAGTATGGGGCGCTCGTGGTGGAAACCACAGCCCAATCTCTAACTATCCAGCAGACCGCTAAACCAGCCGATATTGAGGCTCTCATTGGCGAACTCACCCCGTTCGGAATTATGGAATTAACCCAGTCGGGAGTAGTCGCAATGGGGCGTACGATTAAGGCCTAATTTTCAACAATCCGAGAATAAAGCCGAGAACACCGAGAAAACCGAGAAAACCGAGAAAAAGGAGCAAGACCAGTGGCCACTCTCTATCACGATGAAGATGCAGATCTTTCCATCATCCAAAACAAGAAAGTCGCCGTCATAGGTTACGGCTCACAGGGTCACGCGCATGCGCTGAGCCTTCGCGATAGCGGAGTCGATGTTCGCATCGGACTTAAGCCTGGCTCAAAGTCTCAGGCAAAAGCTGAAGCCGAAGGCCTTCGCGTCCTCAGCGTTGCTGATGCTGTCAAAGAGGCAGATGTCGTCATGCTTCTTGCCCCAGATCATTTTCAACGAGGTATCTATAGCGAATCCATCGAACCAAACTTGAAGCCGGGCGCCGCGCTCTTCTTCGGACATGGTTTCAATATTCGTTTCGGTTACATCAAACCTCCAGCGAATGTTGATGTATGTATGGTCGCACCAAAGGGTCCAGGACACTTGGTTCGTCGTGAGTATGTAGCAGGTCGTGGCGTTCCTGTAATCGTTGCGGTTGAGCAAGATGCAACTGGAAACGCATGGCCGCTAACTCTCTCTTATGCAAAAGCTATCGGCGGCCTTCGCGCCGGCGGAATTCTCACCACCTTTACTGAAGAGTGCGAAACCGATCTCTTCGGTGAGCAAGCAGTTCTCTGTGGTGGCGCATCTCGCCTTGTGCAGATGGGTTACGAAGTTCTACTCGAAGCAGGCTACCAACCCGAGGTTGCATACTTTGAGTGCTTGCATGAATTGAAACTGATTGTTGACTTGATGTACGAAGGTGGAATTGCCAAACAGCGTTGGTCGGTCTCTGACACCGCTGAATATGGTGATTACATCTCCGGTCCACGAGTTCTCGACGATCGCGTTAAAGACAATATGCGCGCAGTCCTCAAGGATGTCCAGAACGGATCATTTGCGGCTCGATTCATTGCCGATCAAGATGCCGGCGCACCTGAATTCAAGGCGCTTCGCGCAAAGGGCGAACAACATCCAATCGAGTCTGTTGGTCGCGATCTACGCGCGATGATGTCATGGGTTAAGACCAAGGATGACTACACCGAGGGAACTGCTGCGCGCTAATGAGCAAACCAGTCGTTCTCATCGCTGAAGAGTTAAGTCCGGCGACCCTCGAAGCGCTGGGACCTGACTTTGAAGTGCGCAATTGCAATGGCGCTGATCGCACCGAGCTTCTTGCTGAATTAGCAAAGGGCGTTTCGGCGGTTCTGATTCGCTCTGCCACCAAGATGGATAGCGAAGCAATTGGAGCAGCTAAAGGTTTAAAGGTCATCGCACGCGCAGGCGTGGGGCTCGATAACGTCGATGTTCCAGCAGCAACTGCTGCTGGTGTCATGGTTGTCAATGCTCCTACTTCAAATATCGTCAGCGCTGCAGAGTTAGCAATCGCGCTAATTCTTGCGAGCGCTCGATTTATTTCGCCCGCGCATGCTGCTCTTCGTATTGGTAAGTGGGCTCGTTCGAAGTTCACCGGAGCTGAGTTGTTTGAGAAAACTCTTGGCATTGTTGGATTTGGTCGAATTGGGCAACTTGTTGCTCATCGCATGCAAGCTTTTGGTATGAAAGTGATTGCCTACGATCCCTATTTACAGCCAGCGCGCGCCGCACAGCTTGATGTCCGACTTGTTGATCTCGACACTTTGCTCGCTGAGAGTGATTTCATCACCATCCACTTGCCAAAAACAAAAGAGACCGCAAACCTCATTGGCACTGAAGCGCTTAAGAAAGTGAAGCCTTCGGTTCGTATTATCAATGCAGCACGTGGTGGCGTTTTGGATGAGGAAGCGTTATACGAAGCGCTCAAGACTGGAAAGGTTGCCGGCGCTGGACTAGATGTTTTTTCCACTGAACCATGCACTGATTCACCTTTATTCACTCTCGATAATGTTGTTGCCACTCCACATTTAGGAGCATCAACAGATGAGGCGCAGGAGCGTGCGGGAATCGCTGTTGCGATCTCAGTTCGCAAAGCTCTGGCTGGGGAGCTTGTGCCGGATGCAGTCAACGTTAAAGGTGG
>Ga0164292_10004202_pt1 | contig 11711 bp, 9 predicted proteins | sample GEODES117metaG_FD_111486 | JGI IMG/M metagenome (GOLD analysis project Ga0164292, IMG submission 111486) | Eutrophic lake water microbial communities from Lake Mendota, Wisconsin, USA - GEODES117 metaG | ecosystem: Environmental > Aquatic > Freshwater > Lake | place: USA: Lake Mendota, Wisconsin... | reverse complement strand
CACTGTGGACATTTCCCCCATGGCCGTAGTTAATAACGTACGAGGGATTGACCATACCATACGCCAGGGTAATTTATTTTGTGCATTCATTGCCTTGGCAAAATCATACATTTTCTCTGGATTAGGGGCCACTGCGTTGTAAATTCCTTTTATTTGTTCATTTTGAAATGCAAAAAGGAATAGTCTAACCAAATCTTTTTCATGAATCCATGAATACCATTGATTCCCTGGATTAAAGGACGTAGATATGCCCATTTTCCATGGTAACAGCATTTTTTGAAGGGCACCTCCCCTTGGGCTGAGCACAATTCCTATTCTAAATAGGACTAACCTGGTATTATGGTCAGCAGTTTCAAAAACAGCATTTTCCCACGCTGTACAACTTTTTGATAGAAAATCGTTACCCGCAGCATGTTCTTCGGTCAGTATTTCATTATCTCTATCACCGTAAAACCCAATGGCTCCGGCTGAAAGATATATGGCAGGTCTGTGGTAATTTTTAAAACAATAGGCTAGTAATTGATTACTTTTTACACGGCTTTCAGTTATCTCCTTTTTTCTGCGTTCAGTCCAAAGTTTGTCCGCAACCCCAGAACCCGCAAGATTTATTACAATATCTACCTCTTTGAATGCGTTTCCATCTGCGACACCCTTTTCAACATTCCATAGGAAAGTAGGAAAAAGGGGGTTTGATGGTTTAGATCTGCTTATTAAACGAATGTTATACCCTTCGTCTTTAAGTGTTTGTGCTAAAAGCTGCCCAACAAGTCCTGTTCCACCGGCGATAAGTATTGTTTTCATTAGATAGAATTTGTCTTCTATCAACGATTTTACAACCTAAAAGTTCCATATTTCAATAAAATGCATAATAAAGGTGCAATAGTCCTTTTTACCTTGTATTTTTGCCCTAATTAAATGATTGAAATGAAATTCTTTTTGTTAGCCCCCCTAGCTATTTTGATTCTGTTTTCTTCGTCTTGCGGAAAAGTAGAACAGTCAAGTATGCACAAAAGATCCTCTAATGAGGTATCCATTCGTCTGGAAGCTGAACCAGACAGATTAAATCCACTGCTCAGTACCATTTCTTATGCAAGACAAGTCTTTGATCCGCTGCATGTATATTTAATGAGTTATGATCCGACTACTTTGGTATTGGTCCCTCAATTGTTAAAGGAGACCCCTAAAATTGAACTAATAAAAAGCGGCGTTTTTGAGGGAGGTACCAAATATAGTTTTGAAATTAGGGAAGAAGCCGTTTGGGACGATGGAAAACCAGTTACGGCTGCTGATTATGAAGCTACACTAAAATTAGTTTTTAATCCCTTTTTACCTACCCTTGGGTACAGAACTTTTTTGGAGAATATCCAGTCATTTGACATAGATAAAATGAATCCTAAAAAATTCACCATTATTTTAAATGATACGTATTTTGCCGGACTAGAATCTCTGACGAATGTGGTTCCTGTACTCCCAAAACATATTTTTGATGCAGATAAAAGCCTCGATACCGTTTCATTATTAAAACTCATTAGTGACCCATCACCAGAAAATCAACTTAAAAATTATCCATTTATTAAGGATTTTGCAGATTATTATTTAGGGGAATTTTTCAGTAGAAATCCGGAAGGAGTCAATGGAGCCGGGCCTTATAAGTTAGTATCCTGGCAATCGGGTCAGGAAATATTATTAGAAAAAAAGCAAGCCTGGTGGGGAGATAAACTCGCTACAGATAATCCTGCTTTTCAAGCTTTCCCGGACAGATTGTTATTTAAGATTATTCCTGATCCTGTTTCTGCTTTGGCCGCTTTAAAAAATGAAGAAATAGATGTTATGCAAAATATTGCTCCGGAAGATTTTCTGGCTTTAAAGTCAGACAGTACAACAAAAGCACATTTTTCTTTCTATACGCCTTCATCGTTAAGCAGTTATTATATATCCTTAAATACAAGGCTTCCTATTCTTTCAGACAAGAAAGTCAGAAGAGCCTTTGCTCATGCCATCGACGTCGATGAACTTATCCAAAATGTTTTCATTGGTTTCGGTACGAGGTGCGCAACACCATTGCACCCAAGTTCGGCAGAATATAATGCAGAGCTAAAACCTATAACGTTTTCAATTGAAAAGGCTAAGAAATTATTAGCTGAAGCAGGCTGGAGTGATACGGACAAAGATGGTATTTTAGATAAAAAGCTTGGGGGCAAAAAGACTGCACTGCGCGTCAAATATTTAGCTAATGCCAGTAAAGCAAGTTCTATGACGCTTGCTGAACTTATAAAAAGTAATGCAAGAAAAGCAGGTATTGATGTAGTCATCGACGCTAAAGATGCTAATACACTCCTTGATAGATTGCGTAGCAGGGAATTCGAAATGATTTCAGCAGGCCGTTCTATCACACCTCAGTGGAGTCCTTCACAAAATTGGCGCACCGATGCGGATAATCGAAGTGGTTTTGGCAATGAAAAAACAGATGAATGGATTGATGCATTGGAAAGAGAACCTAGTCAATCTAAAAGATGGGTGATTTCAAAAAAACTGCAGGCAGAAATTTATGAAGAGCAACCTGAAATCATGTTGTTTTGCCCTCAGGAGCGTTTGGTTATTCACAAAAGATTTGAGGCGGTATCCACAGCGGCGTGGCCCGGCTTTTATCCGGTAGCATTCAAACTCATTAAAGACTAATTAGGGGTTATGCTAACTTATTTAGTAAAAAGAATTAGCACCCTACTTTTATCTTTATGGATAATATCTGTCTGCCTTTTTTTTCTTCAGAAAAATGCTACAGTAGATGTAGTTATGCTTCAAAGCAAAGCAAGGTCAAATGGGTCGTTTTATGTCCATCCGTTAGCCGCAGAAAAAGTCTATAGAGCAGAAGCAGTAAGACTGAATCTCGACCTGCCTCTTTTTTATTTTGCTATGAAGCCCGCCATGTTTCCAGATACTTTTTATAAAATTCAGTATCCGGAAGCAATTAAAATACAGAAAAAATTATTATTGAAAACTGGCGACTGGGCTTTGGTTCAGACTTATTTCCAGGAGTTGACATCATTTTATGAAAAAGTGGCGAAGACTGAAAATGGAGCATTATCTATCTTCTGGAAACAGCAATTACAAGAAATGGCCAATACGTCTGACTTTTCGGCGTTAAAATCTGCTTGCAAGGTTTCAGACGAAATGCGGGAACCTTTCTCCGTAGAAATAAGGAAAATAGAGACCCTTTTGGATCGTTTGTCTAATCAAACACCCTCTTTTTTTGCCTGGCTTCCTTCTCCGGCATGGAATGGTTTCGATAATCAGTTTCATAGCTGGTTCCGTAAAATGATCCACGGAGATATTGGTATCTCCTCCAGAGATGGCCGGCCCGTATGGGATAAATTAGAAGAAGCTATTCCCTGGACATTATGGGTGAATGGATTGGCTATACTTCTGGCCTATATGTTTGCCATGCCAGTGGGGATTTTAATGGCGATTTTACCCAAAAGCAGGTGGTTGGGCTGGATAAACAATATCTTACTTGCTCTGTATGCTCTACCAGCTTTTTGGGTGGGTAGTATGTTATTATTTCAGGCAACTTTGCCAGAATATGGATTCTCCTTTTTTAGCATTAGTGGTTGGTCCAACCTTCAACGAGAGGGAGGATTTTTAGGTCAACCGGTACCTTTTTTACTTCAATTAAGCCTTCCTGTTTTTTGCATGGCTTATGGTCTGGCGGCTTATTTAACAAGTTATATGCAGTCAACCTTTTCCAAAGTTCTCAATGAACCATACATGTTGTTTGCTAAAACCAAAGGGATATCCAGGATGCGGCTTTATTTTATACATGCTTTACCTAATGCCCTGTTACCACAAATCGTTTTTGTTGCCGGCATTGTTCCGGCCTTAATCACGGGCTCCGTTGTAATTGAGGTTATTTTTAATGTTCCTGGTATGGGTAGATTATTTATAGACTCTATGCTCAGCCAGGATTTTACCACGGTTTACTCATTCGTTTTACTCGTTTCCGTACTCACAGCAGTGGGGCTCATTATATCAGATATATTACTTGTTGTCACCGATCCAAGAATTCGATTAACAAGGGAAAATAGAAACGAATGAAGTTAAAAATCTTTTTTCTTATAGTTCTTTTCCTTGCTATTTTTGGTGACTGGATAGCTAACGAAAAACCGGTTTATTGTCAATATGAAGGAAAATCTTACTTTCCATTATTCGAAGTTCCTTTTGTAAAATTTGGTTGGATAGACTGGCCAGCAGATTTTAAAAATGAAAATTGGGGGAATATACCTTATGAGAAAGTAGTGAAAACGCTGGTTCCTTATAGTCCTGAAACCATAGATCGCAAAAATCTTGGACTAAAAAGTCCATTTGCTGTTCAAAATACAAATGGATTTTGGGACAGGCATTGGATGGGAACCGATAGAATTGGAAGGGATGTTTTGGCCGGTTGGATTAGAGGATTCAGGTTGGCTTTGGGAATAGGTTTTTTATCGATTTTTATCGCAGGATTAGTCGGTATATTTATGGGTGGTTTGGCTGGTTTTTATGGTAACGATCGGTTTAATATCCCTGTTTATAAGGCTTTTGTTTTGCTTTTCTGGATCATTGGCTTTGTGTATTGGATATATCAGGGTGTTGAAACAAATGGGAATAACCTAAGTATTTTAATTTGGCTGGGTATCTGGTTACTCATCGGGGCACTTGTTTATATCCTGCCAGCTATGAGTAAGAGTACCTCTATACCTATAGATTGGATTATAAGTTTAATCATACAGGCAATAGATGCTATCCCGGCGCTATTCTTTTTGCTCGCTTTACTTCCATTGATAAAAAATCCAACTTTATTTCATGTTATTATACTTATTGCACTCATAAGATGGACGGGAATAGCTCGTTTGGTAAGAGCTGAATTCTTAAGAATTAGAGATTTGGAATATATTCAGGCCGCGCAACTTTTAGGTATAACTAATTTTCATATCTGTTGGAAGCATATTTTACCTAATGCCATGGGCTCTGTGTGGATAACTTTTGCCTATAGTTTTGCAGGTGCTATTTTACTTGAGGCTTATTTAGGATATTTAGGCATTGGTATGCCAGCGGGAACCATTAGTTGGGGTAGCCAAATGCAGCAAGTAAGAGAAAACCCCTCTGCCTGGTGGTTAGCGGTGTTTCCAGGATTGGCTATTTTTTTAATTCTTTTTAGCCTTCAAAAAATGGGGGAGAAATTAGAATCTAAGGTTTCTTAACTCCCTGGTTTGGGTAATATTTAATCTTGCTCTTTTTTGAGAAAAGTCTTGTTTGAGCTGGTTTTTTCAGTGAATTATTTTTTCGAAATTCTGCCGTTTGATTCATAGCAGGACACCCTGATTTTCTATTGCATCCCGTGGAAATGGTGGAAAGGAATAAAATCATAATAAAAAAGGTGCGATTTTTCATGATAATAAATTATAATTGATTGATATTTCGAAGAATAGACTATATTTGTTTCGTAAAAGTAGGAATAAATGAATCAAGTTGTGCTTGATTTATCTAATTATTATGCTTACATTTACAAATCTATTTTTAAAGGGGAAAATTAAACTTAAAAACTATTTTAAATGAACAAGGGAGATCTTATCAACAAAATTGCATCAAGTGCAAAAATCACAAAAGTACAAGCTACTGACGCTCTTAATGCTGTAGTAGAAGGAATTGGACAAGAGCTTAAAGAAGGTGGTAAAGTAACACTTATTGGCTTTGGTACTTTTTCTGTTTCACACAGAGAAGCAAGAAGTGGTCGTAACCCAAGAACGGGTGAAACTTTAACTATTGAAAGTAAAAATTCAGTGAAGTTTAAAGCAGGTAAAGAATTATCTGATTCTGTGAATTAAACAGAAAGATAAACTTTGATCGACAAGAGAAAAAAGGGGCAATCTTGATTAATAGATTGCCCTTTTGATTTTTGCTTCCCGTTAAATTAATTAATATAACGTCATGAAATTTGGTACTAAAGCGATTCATGCAGGCATTGAGCCAGACCCGGCGACAGGGGCAGTAATGACCCCTATTTATCAAACCTCAACGTATGCGCAATCCTCTCCGGGTGTCCACAAAGGGTACGAATATGCCAGAACAGGAAATCCAACACGCACCGTTCTGGAAAATAATCTGGCCGCGTTGGAAAATGGTAAATTCGGTATCTGTTTTAGTAGTGGCCTCGCCGCTATGGATGCAGTAATCAGACTTTTACAACCAGGAGACGAGGTGCTGGCTTGTGATGATTTATATGGTGGTTCATATAGATTGTTGACTAAAGTTCATGGTGGTTTTGGGATAAAAAGCAGGTTTGTGGGTATGAATAATCTAAGTGCTTTTGAGTCCGCAATCAGACCCGAAACTAAGTTAATATGGATTGAAACACCAACGAATCCAATGCTGAATATTGTGGATATTCTAGCCATTTGTGATATAGCAAAGAAAAAGGGAATTCTTACCTGTGTTGATAATACCTTCGCTTCTCCATATCTTCAAAATCCCCTGGATTTAGGCGCTGATATCGTACTCCATTCCGCTACTAAATATATTGGCGGACATTCCGATGCAGTTCATGGTGCCATAGTAACCAATAGCGAGTTATATGCTCAGAAATTAAAGTTTATTCAAAATGCAGTAGGTGCCGTTCCAGGTCCCCAGGATTGCTTCTTGATTTTACGTGGTATTAAAACATTGCATATTCGCGTGGAAAGGGCCTGCCAAAATGCAGCTAAAATAGCCGATTTTCTAAGGTCACACCAAAAAATTAAACAAGTGTTTTATCCCGGTTTCATAGATCATCCAGGCCATGATATCGCAGCTTCCCAAATGAGGCACTTTGGTGGTATGGTTTCTTTCAATTTGTTTACTGATACCCTCGATTATGCTGAAAAATTATTGTCTAATACCAAGTTATTTACTTTAGCAGAATCATTGGGGGGCGTTGAATCTTTAATTGGACACCCAGCAACAATGACCCACGCGTCTATCCCCCGAGAGGAGAGGCTTAAAGTAGGTCTGACTGACTCTTTGATTCGGCTTAGTGTAGGTATTGAAGACGTCAGTGATTTAATCGACGACTTGAATGTGGCCATTGACCATTTACCCTGATTATTTTAACCTTACTTCTTTTTTATTCCCTTAACTAAGTATCCTACCCCTTTACGCCTGATTTTTTAACCAATCAGTTCGCGTAGTATGGAAGATAATATATTGTTTGCCGTAGGGTTAACAAAAATTCACCATGTTGGTCCAATCCTGGGTCGACAACTAATTCATTATTGTGGGTCACCCGAGGAAGTTTTTAATGCCACCGCCCGGCAATTATTGAAGATTCCAGGCGTAGGAAATAATATAGTTAATGAAATACGCTCCGGAAAAGTACTCGTTACAGCCGAGAAAGAGCTACAGGTATGTGAAGAAAAAAAAATAAAAATACTTTATTTTAAATCGTCACTTTACCCTTCCCGATTATCTCTTTTACCAGATAGCCCCATTGTGTTGTATCAACTGGGGCATTTGGACTGGGAACATAGGTTTATTTTGTCGGTGGTCGGTACGAGAAAACCCTCTTCTCATGGCATTGAAGCGTTAGGAAAAATTTTAGATGGTTTAAAATCATTTAATCCTGTTATTGTCAGCGGCCTCGCTTTTGGTGTTGATGCAGCGGCTCACCTGTTTTGCCTTAAGAATGATTTGCGCACTGTGGGAGTTATAGCACACGGTTTGGGGAGTATTTATCCAGCAGATCATCGTGAAATGGCTGATAAAATATCAAAGCAAGGTGCCATTCTCTCCGAATATCCATGGTCTGTGAGAGCTGAAAAGGAATTCTTTCCAATGAGAAATAGAATTATCGCAGGACTAAGTGACGGTGTGTTAGTGGTTGAAACAGCTGAAAGAGGCGGTTCTATGATAACAGCCCAACTTGCTAATGATTATCATAAGGAAGTCATGGCCTTACCCGGTAGAATATCAGATAAATGGTCTGCAGGTTGTTTGAAAATGATAAAAACGCAAGAGGCTTCTCTGGTTTCAGCTTCTGAAGATATAGTTCGTATTCTTCAATGGAATGAGTCACAGGAAAAACAAATGATTATTCCTTTTTTGGAACCACAAGAATTATTTTTGTTAGATTTATACATTGATGCTCATCCTATTTCTTTGGAATACCTTTTTATTCATGCTCAGCTTTCTATTGGTGCGTTAACACAACTTTTGCTGAATATGGAATTTAAAGGCTTGATTAAAGAATTACCGGGAAAAAGGTATCTAAAATTGATATAATGATGATGAAGTTTTTAAATATCGGGTTTGTTTGTTCGGGATTATTCCTGACTCCTTTTATTGGGTCGACGCAAGATTTGATAAAACAGTCGAAACCTGTAAATATCATTTTAATGATAGCTGACGGCGTTGGGATTAATCAAATGTCTGGAAGTTTGTACCAATATAACCATGCATTGCTGGTTGAAAAAATGCCTTTTATTGGACTTCAGAAAACGAACTCCTTTAATAGTTTGAATACCGATGCCGCCACCGCCGCTACCGCCATTGCCTGTGGTGTTAAATCTTTTGATGGAGCCATAGGTGTTGATATGGATTCAATATCCATTCCGTCGATGTTGAAAATAGGGGCTGATAACAATATGAAAACGGGGGTAGTTACCACGGCAAGCATGACCCACGTGTCGTCAGCTGCCTTTTGGGCTCATTCTTCTGGTTATAAGAATGAAGAATTCATTGCATCCCAATTACCCGGCTCGCCTTTAGATCTGATTATTGGTGGTGGGGAGAAATTTTTTACAGACAGACAAGATAAAAAAAACATACTGAAGGAGCTTCGGTCTCAAGGTTATCAGACGTTATCTATGCTCCCTGATGCAAATTCCTTCCCAATAGCGGATATTACTAAGAAATATGCTGCTTTTACTGCTGTTGATTTGCCTCTTACTGTAATGGAAGGCAGGAAATATTTATCGTCTGCCGTTTCCTTTGCCATTGATTTCCTAGATACGAAAGATAAGAAAAATGATGGATTCTTTTTGTTGGTGAACAGTGCTCAGGTTGCCCTGGGTGCAATGCTCAATAATCCTGATTATATGTTGTCGGAGTATAACGATTTCGATGAAGCCCTGGCGAAAGTACTGGATTTCGCTGAAAGGGATAAAGAAACGCTGGTTATAGTAACATCTACTTATGAAACAGGAGGCTATTCAGTAAACCCAGGATCAAAGCGAGAGAAATTACAACACGAATTTACAGGAAAAACGACTACGGGTACGCTCGTTCCTGTATTTTCTCAAGGTCCAGGTGCCATAAAATTTACCGGATTCTTTGAAAATACTGACTTCCTTCCCAAATTAAAAGCTTTATTTGGTTGGAATTAAATGTCTTTCCGCATGATAAGAAGAACGAACCAACGGGCCACTTTCCACATAATCAAATCCACGACGTAAACCCTCCTCTTTATAGAAAGCAAAGGTATCGGGATGAATAAATTCAGCTACGTCAAGGTGCATTTTAGTGGGTTGTAAATATTGTCCAATGGTAAGCACATCGCAACCGTTAGCTACCAAATCATCCATAGATTTTAAAACTTCTTCTTTTGTTTCACCCAGACCGACCATTATACCCGATTTAGTTCTTTTTCCAAAAGCTTTGGTTCGTTTAATTTGTTCTAAACTCCGGTCATACTTAGCCTGCGGTCTCACTAATCGGTAGAGTCTTTGTACAGTTTCCATATTATGAGAAACTATTTCCTGACCAGCACTTATCATTCTTTCTAAAGCTTCCCAATTTCCTTTCACATCAGGAATAAGGCTTTCAATGGTAGTATCTGGGCTCAATAATTTAATCTGGTGAATGGTTTGGTACCAAACTTCTGCCCCTCTATCGGCTAATTCATCTCTGTTTACAGAAGTTATCACGGCATGTTTTACCTGCATTAACATGACAGCTTCCGCCACTCTTCCAGGTTCTTCTATGTCATATTCTGTTGGCTTACCTGTTTTTACAGCACAAAAAGAGCAAGACCTGGTACATATATTACCTAAAATCATAAAAGTGGCAGTACCAGCTCCCCAACATTCACCCATATTGGGGCAACTTCCTGACTGGCATATAGTATGTAATTTATAGGTATCAACTAATTCCCGAACTTTCTTGAACTCGGGTCCAATAGGAAGCTTAACTCTAAGCCAATCGGGCTTTTTTGTAGGTTTTTCTTTAGAACCTGCAATGGGTAATTCAACCATGAAACTGTATTATCTTTTAATGACTATTTCCTTTTTCCAAGACGCAAATTTACAAAAAGATTGAGGAAAATATTTTGGTTATTGTTAATCCCTAACATTTCATTATCGGCCAGAATGGGTACATCCCTGATAAATGCGTCTGCCATGAGTCCAATTTCAGCAGAACGGATAAACTCACCATAAGCGCCCCAATCGAAATGTAAACTTCCCTTTATATTTATACCAGGTACTATACCAAGTTCATCCAGCCCTTTTGTTAGTTTATCTGCGCCAAAAATGTCATCCCAATTTAAAAAACGAGAGGCATTTTCAGCTGAATATCTTTCACTTCGAATGCTGGTGAAATTTCCAGGAGTGTCAGAAGTATGCCTTAAAACAAGATAATAAGGTTTTAAAAGACCTAATGTTGGCCCACCTTCATAACTTATCCCTATGGCTAAGCCCTTTCTTTTCCCCTTTTCAGATAAAAATCTCTTCTCTCCAACGCCTACTCTCAGCGGGTAAAAGTTGTTTTGTTTGCCAAAGATAAAGCCACGGAATGTTCCCCTCGGACCTGACAACGATATATTTCTTTGCTGTCTGGATTCAATGGGGTCTTTTAATTCACCAAATTCTGCAAAGTAAAATTGCGATAGGTTATATTTTTTTATCTTTCCCAGCTGATAGCCAAAACTGAATCCATTCGTATAAATACGCGCGTTAACCCCACTTTCTTTTTGAAATAATATACCTTTATCCTGATTGTAATTATTTCTTCCCAATGATAAGGTCTGTTGAGCTGCCAGGCTTACATATAATACCATGCCTAAAAAGGTCAAATACATTAACCTGAAATCAGGACGCGCATTTATTATTTTATCGTTGGACATTTTACTTCATTTTATGTAATACAAATTTTAACTCGCTTAGGTTCATGTAGCTTTAAATGCTTTTTTTATTAATGATAAATATAATAAAAAAATGTTAATTTACCTTCAATAAATGAGGCCTTAACATGTTGGACGTTTTAATATACAGTGAGCATTCGTCAAATAGATTCCAATATGTACTGGATTGGATTTTTAAGGGAGTTTCTTCTTTTCAAATCACTCATGATGTTGATCTAGCCATTAAATATAACGGCCCAATCATTGTTTACAGTAATAAGCATATTCGACAGGATGCTTTGCAAATACCTGATAGCGAATATTTGTGGCGTAGAAAGAGCGAGCCGGTAGTACCTGCTTTGGCATTGGTTACCTTTCCCTTGAATAATCTCAATGTAGATATTTTTTCTTTTATATTTTATTCATTGGCCAGATGTGAGGAGTATAATAAAAGTGATCTTGATGCATGGGGCCGATTTAAAGCGGACAATAGTGTTGCATTCAAGAATAATTATTTGCAAAGACCCTACCTGGACTTAGTTAAGGTCCGGTTCTTTGACTTTTTAAAGGAAAAATGGCCTTCTTT
>Ga0164292_10004200_pt1 | contig 11713 bp, 5 predicted proteins | sample GEODES117metaG_FD_111486 | JGI IMG/M metagenome (GOLD analysis project Ga0164292, IMG submission 111486) | Eutrophic lake water microbial communities from Lake Mendota, Wisconsin, USA - GEODES117 metaG | ecosystem: Environmental > Aquatic > Freshwater > Lake | place: USA: Lake Mendota, Wisconsin... | reverse complement strand
GGATCTGCTAATCAAATTGTTTATAAGGATGGGTCTAATAATCCAACCGGTTCTGGTAATCTAACTTTTGATGGTACTAATCTTTATGTTGGTGGTAATGTAACGATTGGCGGAACATCGGTTCTTATTGCTTCTACCACTTTAACAGTAAAAGATAAAGATATTATTGTAGGTCTTGCTACTACTGCTGGTGGTGCCGTTATTTCAAATGATACTACAGCAAATCACGGTGGTATTGCGGTTGCTTCAACAGAGGGAAGTCCATTATTTGATATTAATGCTGGTGTTGGTACTGATGACGTTCCATCTACATATAAACAAATTATGTGGATTAAGTCTGGTACTTTTACTGGACTGAATACTGATGCCTGGTTATTTAATTATGCGGTTGGTGTCGGCACTAATCAAGTTCCTAATGGGGTGAGACTTGCCGCTGGTGGAATTCAAGTTACTGATTTAACCGTAACTTCTCCGCAATTAAGAATTACTGGTCTCTCTACATTTGTTCAAACTGTTGAACTAGACGCTGGATTAAGAGATTTTTATGGAAATGTAGGGGCTGCTGGTAGTGTTCTCAGTTCTACTGGTACAGGAGTAAGTTGGACTGCTCCATTTGCGGCTGGTTTGCAAGGTCTTCAGGGTACTCAAGGACTCCAAGGAACTCAGGGACTTCAGGGTAATCAAGGATTGCAGGGTAGACAAGGACTTCAAGGTACACAAGGACTTCAGGGAACTCAAGGTCTTCAGGGAACTCAAGGTCTTCAGGGTACTCAAGGACTTCAGGGTACTCAAGGACTCCAAGGTACTTTAGGTTCTCAGGGTACTCAAGGTCTTCAAGGTACTTTAGGTTCTCAAGGCACTCAAGGTCTTCAGGGTAATCAAGGATTGCAGGGTACTCAAGGTCTTCAGGGTAATCAAGGATTGCAGGGTAGACAAGGACTTCAAGGTACTCAAGGATTACAAGGTGCTCAAGGACTACAAGGTACTCAAGGACTTCAGGGTCTTCAGGGTGGAAATAATGGTGGAGTAACAATACTTGATGATACTACCACAAATTCAAATTGGTATGTGGCAATATCAAGTGTAACTTCAGGTATTCAAACCACATTAAGAGTTTCATCTACAAGACTTCAAATTAATCCTTCAACAGGGGCACTTGGAATTGGAACTGTCATTGATGTTGTTCCTTATGATACTTTAAACTCTGGAACACTTTCTTTTGAGGGTTCTGCTGGGCAACTCTTTAGTATTACAAATAATCTAACTACTGGTTCTATCTTCTCAGTTAATGATGTTTCTGGTATTCCAAGTATTGATGTAAATGCCGATGGAACTATTCAATTAGCACCTTATGGAATTAATGAAAAAGTAGGTATTGGAACCACACTTCCAACATCAAAACTCACAGTTCAGGGTGATGTAAGAGTTTCTGGTGCTTCTACTTTTGTTGGATTAATTGAACTTGATTCATCCTTAAGAGATTTTTATGGAAATATAGGTGCCGCTGGTAGTGTCTTTATTTCTACTGGTGCCGGAGTTAGTTGGACTACTCCATTTGCTGCTGGATTACAAGGATTACAAGGTAATCAAGGATTACAAGGTAATCAAGGATTGCAGGGTAGACAAGGACTTCAGGGAACTCAAGGTCTTCAGGGTACTTTAGGTTCTCAGGGATTACAAGGTACTTTAGGTTCTCAAGGTACACAAGGACTTCAAGGTCTTCAGGGTACTCAAGGTACACAAGGACTTCAAGGACTTCAAGGATTACAAGGTACTCAAGGACTTCAGGGTACTTTAGGTTCTCAGGGTACTCAGGGATTACAGGGTACTTTAGGTTCTCAGGGTACACAAGGACTTCAAGGTAATCAAGGATTGCAGGGTAGACAAGGACTTCAGGGCACTTTAGGTTCTCAGGGTACTCAGGGATTACAAGGTACTTTAGGTTCTCAGGGTACTCAGGGATTACAAGGTACTTTAGGTTCTCAGGGTACTCAGGGATTACAAGGTACTTTAGGTTCTCAGGGAACTCAAGGATTACAAGGTACTTTAGGTTCTCAGGGTACTCAAGGTCTCCAAGGTACTTTAGGTTCTCAAGGTACTCAGGGATTACAGGGTACTTTAGGTTCTCAAGGTACTCAGGGATTACAAGGTACTTTAGGTTCTCAGGGTACTCAAGGTCTCCAAGGTACTTTAGGTTCTCAAGGTACTCAGGGATTACAAGGTAATCAAGGATTGCAGGGTAGGCAAGGTCTTCAGGGTACTTTAGGTTCTCAAGGTACTCAAGGATTACAAGGTACTTTAGGTTCTCAAGGTACACAAGGACTTCAGGGAACTCAAGGTCTCCAGGGTACTTTAGGTTCTCAGGGAACTCAAGGATTACAAGGTCTAACAGGTCCAGTAGCTGGTTCTGCCAATCAAGTCGTCTATAAGGATGGTACTAATACTGCAACCGGTTCTGCTAATCTTACTTTTAATGGTACTACTTTAACTGCTACTCAGATAGATTTAAGTGCTAGTGGAACTGCAAGTGATTCTGTTCTTTACTTATCCGGTACTCCAACTAGTTCAAGTGGCACAAATGGTCTCTTAGGTATAGGTCAACTTAACTTCTCTGATACTGATATTATTGCTAATTTTGTTCATAGTGTCAATAGTTATGCACAAGTAGTTGTTCAGAATAAAAATAGTGGATCTACATCTTCTGCAGATGTTATTGTTAATAATGACCGTGCCGCAGGAACAACTTATTTCGGTGACTTTGGAATTAATGGAACCACATTTGCCGGTGGTGGACCATTCGGAGACCCTGATGGTACTTATCTATATTCTTCCGGAGGAACTCTTACACTAGGTTCTCAGGGAGCATATAATGTTAAAGTTGCTTCAAATAATACAGAAAGAGTTACGATTCTGAGTACTGGTAATGTTGGTATAGGAACCGCAAGTCCATCATTCACGGCAGATATTGCTGGTGATGCAAGAGTAACCTCAACAAACAAGATGAGATTTGGTGGAACTTCAGGAACCACTAACTTCTATATACAGTATAATTCCACGACTAACAGTTTAGACTTCGTGGCAGGATAATATTATGCCAGATATTGTAGGAAGATTAGACCAATACGCATCTATAGTCGCATATGAGTTTGATGATTACTCTATGAGTGAGAATTTAGTTTCATACTCTACATACAATACAGCTACTTGGGTTAATAATTTTCCTGCAGGAGCAACATTAACTACAGGAATTGATGCACCTGATGGAACAACTACTGCAGTTAGATTTACTTGCAACAATACAACAAATGCATTGTTGAGAGTAAATATACCTTCACTTACTCCTAATGGAACTGATACTTATATAACAAGTTTTTATGTAAGAAAAATTAGTGGAACAGGTAGTGCTTTTACAGATTTGGGTGATGGAAATCCCTCTGCGGATTATTCATCACAATTAGTTACTAATCAATGGGTAAGAGTGACTGTAAGTGGAGTTCCAACAGCAACTGCAAAAACTTTCTTAGATTTGTTTTCCGACAATAATACAAATTATGTTTTAGATTTTTGGGGAGTTCAATTAGAAAAAAGTTCATTGGTAACTGATTATACCCCAACATCAGGCACAGCAATTAGTAGAGTTCTGGCATCAACAACCAACACAAACATCACAGGACTTGGAACATATTATAGTTCTGGATTTAGTGAAAATGTAGGTGCTGCAACTACACTCACCGCAAATGTCTTTCCACCTTATGACTTAGTATATGATGAGTTTGGAGGAACTTTCTTTGGTGCGGGGCAAGGAAGATATATGAGACAAAATACTGATAAGTCTGTGATTGTTTATAATGAAATTAATGAGATGGATTTATTTGTAACTGATGTTACTACTAGTGGAATGCAACTGTATATTGATGCCGGAATTTCTACAAGTGTTACTCAAATTGCCGCAGTAAGTCAGGAATTATATACTACACCGGGAACTTATACCTTTGTTGTACCTGCCGGTTATACTTCAATCTCTGCCGTTTGTGTCGGTGGAGGTGGTGGAGGTGGAAATGATACTGACCCAGAAGAACCAGGTTCTGGTGGCGGCGGCGGCGGGCTTGCATATCAAGCATCTATTGCCGTTACTCCCGGAGAAAGTCTTACAGTTGTGGTTGGTTCTGGTGGAGGTTCCAATACTGCTGGTGGGCAATCTAGAATTCATAGGAGTGGAACAAATTTAGTTGCCGCAAATGGAGGTGGCGCCGGGCAAAGTCCAGACAATGGAAATGCCGGTGGTACTGGAGGAACTGTAGTTGTTGGTACTGGAGGTGCCGGTGGTGCTGGCGGGGCAACTGCTGATGGAAATACTCAAGGTGCTGGCGGTGGTGGTGCCGGTGGTTATTCTGGAACTGGCGGAACAGGTCAAGATGGTGACTTAACTCCTGCTTCTACTAATGGTTCTGGCGGAGGCGGTGGCGGTGGTGGACAAAATGCCGGTGGTGGAGGTGTAGGTATACTTGGTGCTGGTACTAGTGGGAATGGAAGTGGAGCTGGAACCGGAGGTCTTGCCGGTTCTAGTGGCACTAATGGTAGTAACTCTGGTACACTTAATGGTGCTGGTGGTGCTTATGGTGGTGGTGGTGCCGGTGCTGCCGGTGGAGATACTCCAGGTAGTGGTGCAAATGGTGCCGTAAGAATTATCTATGGTGCTGGTAGGTCTTATCCTTCAACTAATGTCACCGATCAATCTTCACCTGCTTATTTCACCATAGCAGACTTAAGTGGAAATGGAAGAACCGCAAGTACTGTACCTTTAGGTGAACCAACATATTCTTCAATCATACGAGAGGGTTCAGTAGCATTTGATGGTACAAATGATTATATGACCATCAGTGGATATAAAGGAATAACCGGAACAGGAGCAAGAACATCAATCATCTGGTTCAGAGCAAGGGTGCCAAACATTGCGTATCGTCTTTTTGGTTGGGGTACTACTGCGACTGGAGGTAAATGGAATGTATCATTAGATGCGACAACATTTAGACCAAGAGTAGAAATTGCCACCGGAAGTGTTCTTGCCAATACAAGTGCTCCTAATGTTACGAATGGTGCATGGTATATGATTGCGGCATCGGCACCTGCTAGTGGAACTGCAAGTAGTATTAAACTTTATATTGATGGTTATTTGGTAACTGATACGACGGTAACTTCTGGAGCAACGGCAATTAATACTGTCTCGGGTTCTGATGTGTCTTTTGGTGCTTCTCTTGCGGATGCCGCACCAGGATAATTGAATGGAAATGTGGCACAATTTCTGACTTATAATCGTCAATTAACGGACTTGGAAATACTTCAGATATATAAGATTATAACAAACCGCTTCTGGTTGTAGTTTAGTTTATCTCATAAATATAAAAAAGGTATTCGCTAATAATGGCAAGACAGGTATTACTTGAAACTGGATATACATTTACTCCTGCTACAAAGACTGTAGTTATTCCTCGTGCAACTCCGAGAGAACGATTGATACTGATTACGAATGTAACAACTAATCAGGTAATTTATAACTTTTCAGACTCAAATCTGACGGCAACTTCTTATACAATTGATGGAAATGCCGATACTACGACAGTAGTTTTGAATTATAATACTACTGGAATGCTATCAACTCATAAACTCCAGTTTGTTGTAGATGACCACGAGCAATATATAACTCCATCAGAAACTCTGATGGACCCTGTGGGTAAGATGAGAATTTCTAATCCACAGTCACTAATTGATACTGACTTTGAGTATGGAACTCAACCCACCAAATGGGAAACTACCACACTATTAAGCAATCGCCCAAGTGCTTTTTATGATGCAACATCACCTATTACAATTACTAACATCGCAGGAGCAGGAACTAGAACTGTTACGGTAACATCAACCGCAAACCCAGGTGTTGGTGTTCCTATCTTTGTTCAGGACGCAACAGACCCAATTGCAAATGGTTGGCAACTTACAGAAACAAGTGCCGCAGGAAACTTTACTTATGTTGCCAGAGCAAACGTAGTAAACGCAACAATTTTTGATGCCTCAAAGACTTATGTTTATTCTGGAAGTTTCTTTACTGGTTCTGCAATTCCAGTAAGTGCAACTGGTGGTGCTGCATTTACTAACTCTGGAACCACAGTTACTTGTACAACTACTGGTCCTCATGGTTTTTCTATTGGTGATGGTATTTTTGTAAGAAATACAACAGCAGCAACATCTAATCCACCGAATGGAGCATTTTTTGTTGCTACCATACCAACATCAAATACCTTCACTTTTATTGCCGATGTTGCACCATCAGGACAAATCACAGCAACTGGCGGGACACAAAATCTTTATGCAAGACCTTACACTTCATCTATTCACAGACCTTATGATGGTGGTGTAAGTTTTAGTTCGGGAACTCCATATCATAATAATCAACTGATTCGTCAGACAAGAAGATACTTCCGTTATCAGTCTGGTAAAGGTGTTCAGTTCAGTACTGGTACAAACCTCAAAGCAGGATTTTCTGTTGATAATGTTACTTCATCTGGAACTACTGTTACTGTAACCTGTAAGTTTCCACATAACTTAGGTCCGGGAGCATCTGTTATTGTATCTGGTGCTGACCAAGCGGCATATAACGGAACATTTACCGTAGCAACAGTTCCAACTGATTTAACATTTACTTACACCGCTGGTTCAACACCAGCATCATCTCCAGCAACAGGATTTCCCATTAATGTTTCGCCATTCGCCTGGTATGGTTCCAGAATTCGTATTGGAATGTTTGATGAGCAAAATGGATTTTTCTTTGAGCACGATGGTCAAACTTTATACGCAGTAAGACGTTCAAGTACAGAACAACTATCAGGTGGAGTATCAGTTACTGCAGGTTCTGCAACAATTACTGGAACAAATACCAAGTTTTCTTCTCAACTCAAACCAGGAGATTATGTAGTTATTCGTGGAATGTCATATCTAGTTCTCACGATTGCTAGTGACACTTCTATGTTTGTTTCTCCAGAATACAGAGGAACTACGATTTCAAGTGGTGCCATAATTATAACAAAGAGAATTGATACACGAGTTGCTCAATCTCAATTCAATATTGATAAGTGTGATGGAACTGGACCATCAGGATTTAATCTGGATTTGAACAAGATGCAGATGATTTATATGGATTATTCCTGGTATGGTGCAGGAGCAATTCGTTATGGATTCAAGAACCAAAGAGGTGAAGTCATTTATTGTCATAGAACACCAAATGCAAACTTCAGAACCGAAGCATATATGCGTTCTGGAAACCTTCCATCAAGATATGAGTGTAATACAATTCCACCAATTACGTATTTGACTGCAACATTAACATCTGGTGTTACCGCATCTATGTCGGTAAATGATACTTCATTATTCCCATCTTCTGGAACTCTTGTAGTAAGAGCGGCAGGAGGAACTGGAGCAGCAGTAGAATACATTAATTATACTGGTAAAACCGCAACTACATTTACAACTCTAACGAGAAATGTCACCAACCTAACTGGTCCTGGTGGTCTTACTGGTGGTGGTGGAACCGCATCTGCAACCACATTTACCTTTAGTGCAACAGCACCAGTTTCAGTTGAACTTCATGCACCTCAAACATCTGCAACAATTGCACACTGGGGTTCTTCGGTCATTATGGATGGAGGATTTGATGATGATAAATCGTTCATATTTACTTCGGGTATGAATACCGCACTAAGTATTGCTGCTGGAGCAACAAATGCTCTTATTTCTCTTCGTCTTTCTCCGAGTGTTGATTCTGGTCTGACTGGAGTACTGGGAGCAAGAGATTTAATTAACCGAATGCAATTAACTCTTCGAGAAATTGGAGCGGTTGCAAGTGCTAACTTTAGAATTGCTCTGATTTTAAATGGAAGAGTAAGTGCCGGAACTTTCGCTTCCGCTGGTGGTTCATCTCTTTCTCAGATTTACGTACATACCGGAACTACAACTGTGACTGGTGGAGAACAAATTTATTCATTCTTCGTTCCAAATGGAGTTAACTCAAAAGAACTCAATCTTGTTCGTGACCTTGGAAATTCTATTTTAGGTGGAGGAACTGTATTGACTGTTCCGACAACCGTAAATAATGTTTATCCGGATGGACCTGATATGGTGACTATTGTTGCAACTAATCTTGCGGGAACTTCTCAAACAATCAATGCAAGACTTTCTTGGACGGAGGCACAGGCATAAGAAATGGCAAAACTCAAAGGTGGTACAAGAATATATGGTGATATTAAGATTGATGGTGGAATTTATGATAGTTCCAATCAAATTGGCATCGGTGGTTCTGTATTAATATCTACCGGAGTTGGTATTGCTTGGACAACTGGGTCTGGAGGTGCTCAAGGTGCTCAAGGACTCCAAGGTAGACAAGGACTCCAAGGAACTCAGGGTCTTCAGGGAACTCAAGGTCTTCAGGGAACTCAAGGTCTTCAGGGTAATCAAGGATTACAGGGTAGACAAGGACTTCAGGGAACTCAAGGTACTCAAGGTCTTCAGGGTACTTTAGGTTCTCAAGGTACACAAGGTCTACAAGGTCTTTCTAATCAAGGTGTTCAAGGACTTCAAGGAAGACAAGGACAACAAGGTGTACAAGGTATAAGTAACCAAGGTGTTCAAGGTGCTGCTGCCGGTGGAGGAGGTTCTATTACTGTTAGTGACGATAATTCAACAAATGCTACAAGATATCCAGTATTTGAAGATGTAACTTCTGGAACTAGTAGCACTATTAATGTTGCTTCAACTAAACTTACATTTAACCCATCTACAGGAACATTATCGGCAACAGTATTCACATCACTCTCTGATGAAACTCAAAAAACCAACATAACACCAATTGCAAATGCTCTTGATTTAGTAATGCAAATGAATGGTGTTCGTTATGACTGGACAGATGGACACAATACGGGTTCTATTGGTGTAATTGCACAAGAAATGGAAAGAATTATTCCAGAAGTTGTAAGCACTAATGATAGAGGATTGAAAACAGTTTCTTATGGAAACCTTGTTGGTGTATTGATTGAAGCAATCAAAGAACAGCAAATTAGAATTGAAGAACTGGAAAGAAAGTTAGATGCCTAATCAATTTTTTTCACCGGAAGGAGACTTAGAGAATTATTTTGTAACCGAGTACTGGTTGATTGACCAGTATGTTGGTGATGCTTTGTGGGCTTGGGGTAGTGGACAATATGGAAAACTTGGAAACAATGCTGCAACCGATAGATCCACTCCAATTACCACATTTGCTGGAGGAACCAACTGGAAACAAGTGAGTGGTGGAGATGAGGGTACGGCAGCAATCAAGACCGATGGAACCTTATGGACTTGGGGTCTTGGAAATAGCCTATCACCTCTACTTGGAACTAATGATACAATCACTAGATCCACTCCAGTCACCACTTTTGCCGGAGGAATCAATTGGAAACAAGTGAGTTGTGATGGTCTTTATACAGCAGCAATTAAGACTGATGGAACTTTATGGACTTGGGGTAATGGGGGATTTGGACGACTTGGAACTAATGATGGAACCAATAGATCCACTCCAGTCACCACCTTTGCCGGTGGAACCAACTGGAAACAAGTGAGTTGTGGAGAACTTCATGCCGCAGCAATCAAGACCGATGGAACCTTATGGATTTGGGGTAATGGAGGTCAAGGACGACTTGGAAATGCAGTAACAACAGGTAGTATATCTACTCCAGTCACCACATTTGCCGGTGGAACCAACTGGAAACAAGTGAGTGTTGGTAATCAATATACAGCAGCAATTAAAACTGATGGAACCTTATGGACTTGGGGTAGTGGAAGTTCTGGACAACTTGGAAATGCAACAACAACAAACACATCCACTCCAGTCACTACCTTTGCCGGTGGAAACAACTGGAAACAAGTGAGTGGTGGAAATGCTCATACAGCAGCAATTAAGACCGATGGAACTTTATGGACTTGGGGTGGTGGAGATTCTGGACGACTTGGAAACGCATCAACAACCTTTAGATCCACTCCAGTCACCACATTTGCCGGTGGAACCAACTGGAAACAAGTAGATTGTGGTGATTCTCATACAGCAGCAATTAAGACCGATGGAACCTTATGGACTTGGGGTTTTGGAAGTTTTGGAAGACTTGGAGACAATACTACAACCAATAAACTCACTCCAGTCACCACCTTTGCCGGTGGAACCAACTGGAAACAAGTGAGTTCTGGAGGTGGTACTATATCAGCAGTCCAAGCAGGAACCTCAGCAGATCTCCCATTCTCATAAATACCTAAAAAGACCGATGGAAATAGCACTTATTCATAACAACGCATTAGAACTTGGTCCTTTTGGAGCAAATGTTCGTTATATTAATGAAGAATTAGAAGAACTTGAAGTGGTAGAAAGAATATCAAATCAATCTTTTACTCAACTTCCTATTCATTTTAGTGATGGACTTACTCATCTTGTTCCAACAGAAAGAGTAATTCCAGAGAATGACCCCAAGTATCATAATGTAGGAAACTTTTCTTGGGAAATTATTGAAGAAAATGGAGTTCCCACTAAAGTCCTATTAACATATCCAATTACCGATAAGACTTTAGAAGAAGTCAAAACACTTCGTAAGCAAGAAGTTGCCCCATATAGAAGAGAAAAGGAAAATACTATACTCACACTTACAATAAATGGAACCGAGGTAGAAGTATCAACCTCAAGAGATGAGAGACTTCTATTAGCAAGTAAGTTAGCAGCATCTCCAGGTCCTCATAACTTTAAGTTCCAGAATACTTGGTTAGAGATTACCACAACAGAACTTCAATATATTCTCAATCAAATTGATATAAAAGTTCAAGAAGCATTTGATTGGGAATTAGCAAAACTTCAAGAGATTGATGCCTGTAATACGATTGATGATGTTTATGCTGTTGTGATTAGAGAACAACCACAAACACCATAGTAAAGTAAAATGAGTTCTTTAAGAGTTACAACCAATTTTAGGGATAGTAATAGTGTTGATTTAGGTACTAAGTTAATCACCAAAGATTATTTGATGAGTGTTTATCCTGAGATTGGTCAACGGATTGGAATTCCTCCAGAACTTTGGACTTGGGGTGCTGGAGCTAATGCAAGACTTGGAAATGGAGCAACAACAGGGAATATATCCACTCCAGTTACTACTTCTGCCGGTGGAACCAACTGGAAACAAGTGAGTGCTGGTGGATCTCATACAGCAGCAATTAAGACTGATGGAACCTTATGGACTTGGGGTTTAGGTGCTAGTGGACGACTTGGAAATGGAGTAACAACAGGTAATATATCCACTCCAGTCACCACCTTTGCCGGTGGAACCAACTGGAAACAAATAAGTTGTGGATACTCACATACAGCAGCAATTAAGACTGATGGAACCTTATGGACTTGGGGTTTTAGTGGTGATGGAAGACTTGGAAACGCAGTAATAACAGGCAATATATCCACTCCAGTCACCACCTTTGCCGGTGGAACCAACTGGAAACAAGTTAGTACTACTTCCTTTTCTAACCATACAGTAGCAATCAAAACTGATGGAACTTTATGGACTTGGGGATATAATGCTAATTTACAACTTGGTAATAATGCTACAGGTAATAGATCCACTCCAATCACCACATTTGCCGGAGGAACCAACTGGAAACAAGT
>Ga0164292_10004199_pt1 | contig 11713 bp, 11 predicted proteins | sample GEODES117metaG_FD_111486 | JGI IMG/M metagenome (GOLD analysis project Ga0164292, IMG submission 111486) | Eutrophic lake water microbial communities from Lake Mendota, Wisconsin, USA - GEODES117 metaG | ecosystem: Environmental > Aquatic > Freshwater > Lake | place: USA: Lake Mendota... | reverse complement strand
CGTCTGCGTTCGGTCGGCGGGCAGCCGGCGCTGTACGAGGAGATATGGCTGCCGCTTCCCTTGTTCGCGCCCCTGACCGATGGTGACCCCGCCGGCTGGGGTGATTTGCTCTACCCGGCCTTTGCCGAACGCTGTGGTGTGCACGTGCACCGCGCCGTCGACACGATCGGCTTCGGCAGCCTCGCCGCCGCGCCTGCGCAAGCGCTGCGCCTGCCCGCCGGTCACCCCGGTGTGCGCGTGCAGCGGCAGGCCTTCGACCTGGCGGGGCGCTGTGTCGAGTGGCGCAACACCCTCGGCGATGCCAACGCCTTCCACTACACGGTCTCGATCACTTGAGGACACCCATGCAGAGCACCCGAAACCTGAATCGCCGCGGAGTACTGGCCGCAGGCACCGCCTTCTTGGCAGCTCCGATGGGCCGCGCGCTGGCGGCCAGCGACATTGCCGGCGGCAAGCCCATCACGCTGGTGGTCAGCTACCCTGCCGGTGGTGGTGCCGATGTGATGGCACGGCTGATCGCACCACGTATGGCCGAAGCGCTTGGCCAGCCAGTGGTCGTCGACAACAAGCCCGGCGCCAGCGGCACCATTGCAGCGGGGCAGGTGGCGCGCGCCACACCCGACGGCTCCACCTTGTTGCTGGATGCTTCGTCGTTCGCCGTCAACCCAGCGTTGTTCGACAAGCTGCCCTACGACCCCGCGGCGAGCTTTGCACCGCTGGCCGTGCTGGCGCTGTACCCGAACGTGCTGGTGTGTACGCCGAGCTTCGAGGCCAAGACGGTGGCCGACGTGCTGCGTTTGGCCCGGGCGAAGCCGGGCGTGCTGGCCTATGCCTCCTCCGGCAACGGCTCGGCGCAGCATCTGGCCGGCGCGCTGTTCGAGGCGCTGGCCCAGGTCGACATGAAGCACATCCCGTACCGTGGCGGCGGGCCGGCTCTGAATGACGTGATGGGCGGGCAGGTGCCGCTGTTCTTCGCCAACGTGGCGTCGTCGCTCGGACACATCCAGTCGGGCCGCCTGCGGGCGCTGGCGGTGACATCGAAGCCGCGATCGCGGGCGCTGCCCGACCTGCCATCGATGGAGGAAGCCGGTCTCAAGGGCTACGAGGTGCTCGAGTGGAACCCGGTGCTCGCCCCGGCTGGTGTGCCGGCAGCGGTGCGCGCCAAGGTGGCGGCTGCCATCCGCAAGGCGATGGCCGACCCCGAGGTTCTGGGCCGCGTGCGCACGCTCGGTGGCGAGGCCTTCGCCGGCGGTGAGGTCGAAGCCGCCGCTTTCCTCAAGGAGCAGCAGACTCAATGGGGCACGGTGGTGCGCGAGCGCCGCATCACGCGTGAGTGATCGAGTAGCGCCGCCGACATCGGCGCTCTGCTCCGGTTGGGACTGCCATGTCCATGTCTTTGAGGCCGCGGCACCGGTACGACCCGGCCACTACACGCCTGCGCATCGCCCGCTGTCCGAGATCGAAAAACTGGCACGTCGGCATGGCATCGAACATCTGGTGCTCGTCCAGCCGAGCGTCTACGGTACCGACAACTCGGTGATGCTGCAGGCGCTGGAGGCAGCGCACGGCAGACATCGCGGCGTCGCGGTGATCGACTCGGAAGTCGGAGACGCTGAGCTGAACCGCATGCACGACGCGGGAGTACGCGGCGTGCGCTTCAACCTCGTCTCACCGGCTGGGCACGCCGGCGACGTGATGTCTGATCTGCTGCGAATCGCGCCTCGGCTGCGCGCTCGCGGCTGGCATGTTCAATGGTACGCAAGCGCCGAAGCGTTGCCGCAACTGCTGGCGTGGCAGGCCCAGACAGGGCTGTGCTTCGTTCTCGATCACTTGGCGGGTCTTGATGCCGGCCTGCCTGACGCACACCCGGCCTGGGCTGCGGCAAAGGCTCTCGCCAGCGGTGGGGCTTGGATCAAGCTGTCGGGTTGGTACCGGCTCGGTTCGTCCGCCCCATACACCGAGTTGTGGCCCCGCATCCGCCGCGCCGCAAAGCTGTTCGGATCGCACACGGTCTGGGGCTCGGACTGGCCTCACACGAGCTTCGCGGCTGACCGCATGCCCGTCTACGAGTCGACCCTGGCGCCCGTGCGCGAATGCCTGGAAGCTGCACAGTTCGGTTCACTTCTGGTCAGGCACCCAGACGATCTGTACCGATGAATGGACGCCTTTGCCGCGGCTCACCATCCGGCGGCCACGCCCTCGAACGACCGCTTCAGACTGGGCGGTATGTCGCTTGAGGGTCGGCAGCCGCCGGTGACGCGCGCTGGGTGGACCGACTGCAAGCAGTCTGCAGCAGCCCAAGTCCCTCGGGAGCTCAGACCAAGACTTGATCTCAGTATCAGTCCCAATCCACCTCCGGACCACGGCTTCGCAGTGAACCTCGGGCGTTCTCGAACTCCTTCCGGGCAGCATTGATCCGCTGAATCTGGAACTCAACGTTCCCCTTGTGGGTGGGTCCAATGTGAACCCGTCCGAAGCACGCCGCCAGGAACTCCGGGCACTCGGGCGTGATGATTTCGTCTTGTTTACGACTTTATTTGGTCGGAACAATGCGCGGCGCAAGCCGGCCCCGGTCATTCGACCGTGACCGACTTGGCCAGGTTGCGCGGTTTGTCCACATCCGTGCCCCTGGCGCAGGCGGTGTGGTAGGCCAGCAGTTGCAGTGGCACCACGTGCAGCAGCGGTGAGAGGGCGCCGTAGTGCTCGGGCAGGCGGATCACGCGCAGGCCCGGGGCGCTGTCGATGTGGGTGTCGCTGTCGGCGAAGACGTAGAGCTCGCCGCCGCGGGCGCGCACCTCCTGGAGGTTGCTCTTGAGCTTCTCCAGAAGCGCGTCGTTGGGCGCCACCGTCACCACCGGCATCGCGCTCGTCACCAGTGCCAGCGGGCCGTGCTTGAGTTCGCCCGCGGGGTAGGCCTCGGCGTGGATGTAGCTGATCTCCTTGAGCTTGAGCGCGCCCTCGAGCGCGATCGGGTAGTGCAGGCCGCGGCCGAGGAAGAGCGCGTTCTCGCGGCGCGCGAACTCCTCGCTCCAGGCGATGACCTGGGGCTCGAGCGCCAGCACCGACTGCACCGCCAGCGGCAGGTGGCGCAGGTCGCGCAGCTCGGCAGCCTCCTGCTGCGGGCTGAGGCGGCCGCGCGCCTGGGCCAGGGTCAGCGCCAGCAGGTACAGCGCGACGAGCTGGGTGGTGAAGGCCTTGGTCGAAGCCACGCCGATCTCCGGGCCGGCGCGGGTGACGAAGTTCAGCGCGCACTCGCGCACCATCGCGCTGGTGGCCACGTTGCAGATGGTGAGCGTGTGCGCCATGCCGAGAGCGCGCGCGTGCTTCAGTGCGGCCAGCGTGTCGGCGGTTTCGCCGCTCTGGGAGACGGTGACGACCAGGGTGCGCGGGTCGGGCACGCTGTCGCGGTAGCGGTACTCGCTGGCGATCTCCACCGCTGCCGGCAGGCCGGCCAGCGACTCGATCCACTGCCGCGCCGCCATGCCGGCGTAGGAGCTGGTGCCGCAGGCCAGGACGAGCACGCGGTCGATGGACTTGAAGACGCGGTGCGCGCCGTCGCCGAAGAGCTCGGGGCCGATGGCGTGCACGCCGTCCAGGGTGTCGGCAATGGCCTTGGGCTGCTCGAAGATCTCCTTCTGCATGTAGTGCCGGTAGGGCCCGAGCTCGGCCGCGCCGGAATGCGCCTGCACCGTGCGCACGGCGCGCTGCGCCGGCTTCCAGCGGCCATCGGCGTCGCGCGCGCTCACCCAGTGCTTGCCGATCTGCAGGTCGACGACGTCACCCTCCTCCAGGTAGACGATCTGGTCGGTCACGCCCGCCAGCGCCATGGGGTCGGAGGCGAGGAAGTGCTCGCCCGCGCGGCCGCCGGTGCCCACGCCCAGCACCAGCGGCGAGCCCTGGCGCGCGCCGACCACGCGCTGCGGCTCGTCGCGGCAGAACACCGCGATGGCGAAAGCCCCGCGCAGCCGCGGCACGGCCTGCTGCACGGCGTCGAGCAGGTCCCCCTGGTAGTAGTGATGCACCAGGTGGGCGATGACCTCGGTGTCGGTCTGGCTCTCGAAGACGTAGCCGCGCGCGCGCAGTTCGGCGCGCAGCTCGTCGTGGTTCTCGATGATGCCGTTGTGCACCAGGGCCACGAGCCCCGGCCCGGTGGCCACCGGGCCGGGCGAGAAGTGCGGGTGCGCGTTGCGCACCGCGGGCTCACCGTGCGTGGCCCAGCGCGTGTGGGCGATGCCGGTGCCTGCGGCGATGGCCTCGTCCTGCACCTGGATCTGCAGTTCCGCCACGCGCGCGGTGCTGCGCGCGCGCCGCAGCCCGCCGCCCTGGTGCACAGCCACGCCGCAGGAGTCGTAGCCGCGGTACTCGAGGCGCTTCAGGCCCTCGACGAGGAGGGGGACGATGTTGTTCGCGCTGACCGCGCCGACGATGCCGCACATGGAGCTGCTCCAAAACCGAGGGGGAGAACGGTGGCGGCGGATGCTAGCCCAGGCATGAAGAACCGAAATTGCGCTTATCCTTAGATCATGCAATTAATCTACGAGTACCATGCATGTAGTCGAATGATTTCAATAATCGTCATTTCATGAATTCAAGTTTCGCACCCGCTGCTCAACCCCCAGGAGTATTCGACCCCGTCGACCTGCGACTGCTGGGCCTGCTGCAGCAAGACGCCGCGCAGTCCAACCTGGCGCTGGCGGCCGCAGCCGGCGTGTCGCCGGCCACCGCGCTGCGGCGGGTGAGGCGCCTCGTGGAGGCGGGCGTGATCGAGCGTCAGGTTGCCCTGCTGGCCCCACATGCCGTGGGCCTGCCCCTGGCCGCGCTGGTGGAGGTGACGCTGGACCGCCAGGGCGCCGAGCATCTGGACGCCTTCGAGGCCCGCGCCGTGGCCGAGCCGCAGGTGCAGCAGGTCTGGCGCGTCTCGCCCGGGCCGGACTTCGTGCTCGTGGTGCAGGTGGCCGACATGGCGGCCTACCACGCGCTCGCGCAGCGCCTGTTCACGCAGGATGCGAACGTGCGCAACGTCAAGGCCTACTTCAGCGTCAAGCGCGCGAAGTTCGAGACGGCGTTGCCCTTGCCCGGGCACGCCGGCGCGGCCTGAGCAGCGCGCCGCCGCTCAGGCCCGGTGGCCGGTGGTGGCGTGGAAGTGCGCGACTGCGGCTTCGGCGATCTTCTGGTCCTCGACGGCGGTGCCCGAGCTGATGCCGATGCCGCCGACGATCGTGCCGTCCACCGTCACCGGCAGGCCGCCGCCGATGATGCTGAAGTGGCCGCCGTTGGTGATGTGGATGCCGAAGGTCGGCTGGCCGGGCTGGCACAGCTGGTTGTAGACGTGCGTGCCCTTGCGCGCCACGGCCGCGGTGAAGGCCTTGTCGATGGCGATCGAGATGCTGCTGATCTTGCCGCCGTCCATGCGCTCGAAGGCGATCAGGTGCCCGGATTCGTCGGTCACGGCGATGCACATCGGGATGCCCATGGCATGCGAGGCGGCGCGCGCGCCGTCGACGAGGACGTCGGCCTCGGCAATCGAGAGTCTCTGGATGGTGAGCATGGTGGTGGGGCCCTGTTCAGAAGTCCATGGAGCGGATTTGCGCGACGAGCGCCGCCAGCGCCGCGGGCGGCACCGGCTCGTAAGGGGGGAAGGGGTCGCCGAGGTCGGTGCCGAGCTCGCGCAGCGCGGCCTTCATGGTGGCGGCCAGCCCCCACTCCATCCAGCGCGACGGGAAGAGCGCGAACTGCTTCTGCAGGCGCGCGGCCTCGGCCAGGTCGCCGGCGGCGAAGGCGACGTTGATCTTGTGCGCGATGCGCGCGGCCGGCGGCGGCAGCGTGATGCCGGGGCCGCCGAGCATCAGGCTGGCCAGCTGCATCTGCATCGTGGTGAAGTAGCCGGCATGCCCGGCATGGTCGATCTCCACCATCAGGCGCGAGACGCGCGCCAGGTCGCGCGAGCTCTCCTTGATGAAGTCGATGCCCTCGAGCTTGGACAGCTCCACCGTGTCCTTGATCGACAGGTCCGCGCCCGGGCCGGCGTTGAGGTAGAGGATCAGCGGCAGCGGGCTGTGGTCGAGCACCGCGCGGAAGTAGCGCTCGAGCTCGGCCAGGCGCGCCACGCCGCCGGTGGGCTTCATCGGCGCGAGCAGTTGCAGCGCCTGCGCGCCGCACTCCTGCGCGAAGTCGGCCAGCGCCAGCACCTGCTTCATCGACGGGTGCGAGATCCCCACAGCCACGGGGCGCCGGCCGGCGACGAGGTCGATCGTGCGCCGCACCAGGTCCTTGCGATCTTCCAGGCTGAGGTATTGGTACTCCTGGGCCTCGACGCCCGCGGCCACCACCAGACCGGCCTGGCAGTCCTCGACCACGTAATCGACCATCCTGGCCAGGCCGGCGGCGTCGACCCGGCCGTCTGCGGTGAAGGGCGTCAGCGGGGGCACCATGGTGCTCGGCCGCGGCAAGTGCAGCTTCTGTCGTTCGGCCATCAGGCGGTCTCCTCGGGCTTCATCGTCATCGTATGTCGTCGTGCGGCGGGCCGGCCCACGCCGGCGGCAGGCGGGCCGCCGCCCCCGCCGTCGCCCGGAGTGTTCCATCGCCGTCCGCGCGGCGGAATCCTTGATTTCTTGAATCGACCTTCGCCATTGGCGCACGCGCGGCCGCGGCCGGCCGCCCCGACTTCAGCCCGGCTGCAGCCGCTTCAGCGGAAACCGCACAGTGAAGAGCGCGCCCAGCCCCTGCCCGGGCTGCGTCGGGCGGGGGTGGGCGACGTCGATGGTGACCTCGGCCCCGTGGCTGCGGCAGATCTCCTGCACGATGGCCAGCCCCAGCCCGGTGCCGTCGACGCCGGTGCCCAGCGCCCGGTAGAAGGGCTGGAAGACGAGCGCGCGCTCCGCCTCGGGGACGCCGGGCCCGGAATCCTCCACCTGCAGCACCAGCACCTGGCCGAAGGGGTCGGGCAGGACGCGCGCGGTGACGGTGCCGCCGACCGGGGTGTACTGCAAGGCGTTGTCGACCAGGTTGCGCACGAGTTCGCCCAGCAGCACCGGCTGCCCGGGCATCCGGGCTGCGCCGCCCGGGTCGGCGCCCTCGTAGCCGAGGTCGATGCGCTTGTCCTGCGCCTTTGGGTAAAGGTCATGCACCGCCTCCTGCGTCAGAGCGGCCAGGTCCACGGGCTCGAAACTCATCGCGCGCGCGCGGTCCTCGGCCCGCGCCAGCGCCAGGAGCTGGTTCACCGAGTGCGCGGCGCGCTGGCTCGACAGCGCGATCTGGCGCAGCGCCGCCTTCAGCGCCTGCGGGTCGCTGCGGCCGGCGTCGATCTCGCGCCCGACAAGCTCGGCCTGCATGCGCAAGCCCGCCAGCGGCGTCTTCAACTGGTGCGCAGCATCGGCGAGGAACCGCTTCTGCAGCACCAGGGACTGGTCCAGACGCTGCAGCAGGTCGTTGATCGAGGCCACGAGCGGCCCCACCTCCTCGGGCGCTTCGAACTCGTCGATCGGGCTCAGGTCGCCGCTGTCGCGCTCGCGGATGCGCCGCTGCAGCGCATTCAAGGGCCCGATGCCCTTGCTCAGCGCCAGCCAGACCAGCACCACGGCCAGCGGCAGGATCAGGAACTGCGGCAGGATCACGCCCTTGACGATCTCGGTGGCCAGGCGCGAGCGCTTGTCCAGGGTCTCGGCGTACTGCACCAGGGCGCCAGCGCTGTCGCCCCGGCCCGGCAGCGGTAGCCAGAGGTAGGCCACGCGCACCGGCTCGTCGCGCATCTCGTCGTCGCGGAAGCGCACCACGCCGTCGGCCGGGGCTTCCTCCGCGGGCACGGGCAGGTCGCGATCGCCCGAGACCAGTTCACCGCGCACGCCCAGCACCTGCAGGTAGACGCGGTCGGTGTCGTCGGCGCGCAGCAGCTCCAGGGCGCGGTCGGGCCGCAGGCGCACGCGCGCCAGGTCACCCCGCTGCGGCGCCTCCTCGACGACGATCTGGCTGGCGAGCAGGCGCGCGAGCTCGCCGAGCTCGCGGTCGTAGGGCAGGTTGGCAATCTGCTGCGCCACCAGCCCGGTCAGGCCCAGGCTCATCGGCCACAGCAGCAGCAGCGGCACGAGCATCCAGTCGAGGATCTCGCCGAAGAGGGAGGTCTGCTCCCGACGTCGTCGCATCGTCGGTCAGCGGCAACCGCGTCCGGTGTCCAGGCCAGCCCGGGCTGCGGAGGCAGCGCGGGTCAACCCGAGATCTTCTCGAGGCAATAGCCCAGGCCGCGCACAGTGGCGATGCGCACCGGGCCGTGCTCGATCTTCTTGCGCAAGCGGTGGATGTAGACCTCGATCGCGTTCGTCGAGACCTCCTCGCCCCACTCGCACAGCCGCTCGACGAGCTGGTCCTTGCTGACCAGCCGGCCTGCGCGCTGCAGCAGCACCTCGAGCAGGCTGAGCTCGCGCGCCGACAGCTCGACCATGCGGTCGTCGAGGTAGGCCACGCGCCCCGTGGCGTCGAAGGTCAGCGGCCCGTGCCGGATCAGGGCCGAGGCCGAGCCCAGGCCGCGCCGCGTGAGCGCGCGCACGCGCGCCTCGAGTTCCTGCAGCGCAAAGGGCTTGGCCATGTAGTCGTCGGCGCCCAGGTCCAGACCCTTGACCCGCTGCTCGACGCTGTCGGCCGCGGTCAGGATGAGCACCGGCAGCGTGGAGCCGCGGGCGCGCATGCGGCGCAGCACGTCCAGCCCGCTCATGCGCGGCAGGCCGAGATCGAGGATGAGCATGTCGAACTCGTGCGAAGCCAGCGCGGCGTCGGCCTCGACCCCGCTGGCGACCTGATCCACGGCGTAGCCCGCCGCACGCAAGGCCCGCAACAGGCCGTCGGCCAGCACCTGGTCATCTTCGGCGATCAGTATGCGCACGGCAGTCTCCTCCGGTGGGGCGCCTCTTGGCGGCCGCCAGGGCCGCCGGCGCGCGCGCAGTCGCTCCGCCAGATGACCCTTTTGGCGGGATTCTAGGAGTGACTCCAACACGCCGGCAGCTTTCTTTCGTGACTGCCGCCCTCGGCCACCGCGGGACGGCCCGGCCCGGACCGGCGCGCCTCCCCCGAACGGGGGAACCCGAAAGACGCAGCCAACCCACCCCGATATAGCTGTACATCCATCCAGTTTCTGCGATACTGAACTCATGGCACCCCCACCCAAGGACACGATCAGGAGCACCAAGATGGACGCACCGGTGAAGGCACTGAACACGGAAAAGGCCAAGGCGCTGCAGGCAGCACTGGCGCAGATCGAGAAGCAGTTCGGCAAGGGCTCGATCATGCGCCTGGGCGACGGCGAGGCCATCGAGGACATCCAGGTCGTCTCCACCGGCTCGCTCGGCCTGGACATCGCGCTCGGCGTGGGCGGCCTGCCGCGCGGACGCGTGATCGAGATCTACGGTCCGGAGTCCTCGGGCAAGACCACGCTGACGCTGCAGGTCATCGCCGAGATGCAGAAGCAGAGCGGCACCTGCGCCTTCATCGACGCCGAGCACGCGCTGGACGCGCAGTACGCCCAGAAGCTCGGCGTCAACCTGCAGGAACTGCTGATCTCCCAGCCCGACACCGGCGAGCAGGCGCTCGAGATCGTTGATGCCCTCGTGCGCTCGGGCTCGGTCGACCTGATCGTCATCGACTCGGTGGCTGCACTCACGCCCAAGGCCGAACTCGAGGGCGAGATGGGCGACTCCCTGCCCGGGCTCCAGGCCCGGCTGATGAGCCAGGCCCTGCGCAAGCTGACGGCCACGATCAAGAAGACCAACTGCATGGTCATCTTCATCAACCAGATCCGCATGAAGATCGGCGTGATGTTCGGCAACCCCGAGACCACCACCGGCGGCAACGCGCTGAAGTTCTACGCCTCGGTGCGTCTGGACATCCGCCGCACCGGCAGCATCAAGAAGGGCGAGGAAGTCATCGGCAGCGAGACCAAGGTCAAGGTCGTCAAGAACAAGGTCAGCCCGCCCTTCAAGGCGGCCGAGTTCGACATCCTCTACGGCGAGGGCATCAGCCGCGAGGGCGAGATCATCGACATGGGCGTCAACGCCCGTGTACTCGAGAAATCCGGCGCCTGGTATGCCTACAGCGGCGAGAAGATCGGCCAGGGCAAGGACAACGCGCGCGAGTACCTGCGCGAAAACCCCAATCTGGCGCGCGAGATCGAGAACAAGGTCCGCGAGGCCATGGGCATCCCGCCAGTCCCCACGGGCGAAGCTCCGGCGGCCTGAGCCGCGAGCCCCCCTGCCCGGGCGACGGCCCTGCCGGCCGACGCAGGCGCCAGGGAGGGCCCGCCGGGGCATCCTCACACACCCGCGCATGCCCAGCCGTCCGCCCCCCACGCTGCGCCAGCGCGCGCTGCAGCACCTGGCCCAGCGCGAGCACACGCGCGCCGACCTTCGCGCCAAGCTCCTGCGCTGGGCGCAAGCCCTGGAAACCGCCGCGAACGCCGCGCGGCCGGCGGGCGGCGGCGGGCTTGAGGCCGCGCAAGCGGAGGCACCCGCGCCGTCCGAGGCCGATGTCGACGCACTGCTCGAACACCTGCAGCAGCGCGGCCTGCTGTCGGACACCCGCTTCGTAGAGTCCCGCGTGCACGCGCGCGCCGCGCGATACGGCAACCGCCGCATCGAGCACGAGTTGCGCCAGCATGGGGCGGCGGTGCCGCCGGCGCTGCAGGGCGAACTGCGTGCCACCGAGTTCGACCGTGCCCATGCCGTCTGGGCGCGCAAGTTCGGCCAGCCGCCCACCACCCCGGCGGAGCGGACGCGCCAGATGCGCTTCCTGGCCGGCCGCGGCTTCGGCGCCGAGACGATCGTCCGCGTGCTCAGACATGACGAGCAAGCGCAGGACCGCACGGACGCCGACGATACCGATGCCACGGCCGGGTCGCGTGCTACAGTCTTCGCGCTGCGCAGGTCAGGCGTCGGATGACACGACACGCTGCACTTCAGGCGCAGGCCGATCATGGCATCGGTGCCTGCGGCACCGAACCCTCCCCTCCCGTTCATGTCCTTCCCGCCCGACACGCCCACGCGCCGGCTGCTGCACCGGCGCACGCTGCAGGTCGAGGTGGCCGCGTTGGGCGACGGGCGTTGGGAGGCCTGCGCCGAACTCGTGGACGTCAAGACCAGCGATCGCATGATGGTCGACGGCCCGCGCCCGGCAGGTACTCCCATCCACCAGCTCGGTGTGCGCGTCGTCGTCGACGCCGGGCTGAACGTGCTTGAGGCCGGCTCCACCTCTGCCTGGGTCCCCTACCCTGGCCACTGCGAGCACCACGGCAGCGCCTATGCGGCGCTCGTCGGCTTGAACCTCGGGCGCGGCTTCCGGCGCGCACTGGGCGAACGCCTGGGCGGCGTGCGCGGCTGCACGCACCTGACCGAGCTCGCGCAGGTGCTGCCCTCGGCCGTGATCCAGGGCCTCGTGGGCGAAACCATCGATCCCAGGGACAGCGAAGACGCTGACACCCCGCCCTTCCAGCTCGACCGCTGCCACGCGCTGAGCCGCGACGGCGAGGTCGTGCGGTTGCACTACCCGCGCTGGGCCCGTCAGCCCCATGCCAACAAGGGCAACGACAATCCCGGCGCAGAGCCGGCCAACCGGCAGCCCTGAGCTCAGGGCGCACCCCCCAAAATTCCAGCGACACGCCAGAGACGAGGGCCATGAAGATCCACGAATACCAAGGCAAGGAATTGCTGCGCCAGGCTGGCGTGCCGGTCCCGCG
>Ga0164292_10004194_pt1 | contig 11719 bp, 12 predicted proteins | sample GEODES117metaG_FD_111486 | JGI IMG/M metagenome (GOLD analysis project Ga0164292, IMG submission 111486) | Eutrophic lake water microbial communities from Lake Mendota, Wisconsin, USA - GEODES117 metaG | ecosystem: Environmental > Aquatic > Freshwater > Lake | place: USA: Lake Mendota... | reverse complement strand
TCAGTAAGAATCGAAGCATAAAGCTTTTTCTTGAACTGATATCACTTAAGGAGTCTCAGATGAAACAGCTCTTACTATTAGGAATGCTTGTTTTAAGTGCATGCGCCTTACAACCCGTCAGCAATAAACAGCATAAAATTGATTATCCACCCGCCGCTTGGGGGCCGATTATGGATGAAGCTTCATTAAATAATGATCGCTTATACAGGTCGAGGTAGCTATGAACCGATATTTTAATCGCCAAATGAGTCAACTTAACGAGTTAGCAAAAAAAGATGAAACAAAAACATCCATCATGCTCCCTTTAGTGAATCTGTTGGTACCCGAACAGAAACTTTTGGGCGGTTTAGTAGGTACAGCTAACAACCTTCTTAGTAAGAATAAAAAAAGGATAACTCTTAATACTGGCAATTTAGATAAATGGCGCAAAAAAGGAGCCCAGAGCCTAGCTATATATCACTGTGGTGACGAGGCTACCTACTTTCCACTTCCATTTCACTTAGAGCCACGTGTAATTGTGGCAGATAGCTTTCATATCAAACCGCTCTTGGCTGCCATAAATAACCATACAGAAGGAATTTTAGTACACTTTCATAACTGGGGTGCAACTCTTTTTAGATTCGGAGAAAATAGTGTTGATCGTATTGATAGCATTCTCCCGGCAAGCAAGGACACACATACAATCTGGCATTACGATATGACAAAAGAAGGTATCGTAGATTTCATTAATTTTATACAGCAAGAACTTATTGTATATGCCGGTCAACAGACTTCTCTCATTGCTATTACAGGAAGTGGCAACGATTACATCCAAAATCGAAGCTTGTGGAAACCACTCGGAATCCCCTTGCTCTTCATGGAGGAAAGCTGGAGATCGATATATCCTGAGAAAGCTATTGTCGTATTAAAACGATTACTCAATGAACAAGTCGAGAGGATTCATTCACAAGAAGTGGCGCAAATACTAAGTAGAAAACATATTACAAATCAACAAAGTGATTTTGATCATCTGCTCGATCAGGTTTTGAATAAAAAAATTTCTGAATTAATCGTATCCCTCGACGATATTCAATTCGGAAAAATTGACATTAAGTCTGGCAAAACTATTCTATTCAAAAAACAACATGGTGCTAATGACGATGATATTTTGGACGATATGGTCGAAATTGCGATAAAGACAGGTATTAAGGTAAAAGTGATTCCCCGCACTTATTTACCTTCAGGTCTTACTTATATTGCAGCCTAATTCTCTCAACTGTAGTTCTGCCCCTCTTTTCCGATAAAGAGGGGCATGCGCGATCAAATTAGAATGCTGGCCCAACCCAGTATCTCTCAGTGGCTCTTACGAGTCACAATCAACTGGCTTGAGATTACCGCACTGTTTTACGGCATGTTTTATTTCCGTCATTGGGCAACTGATGTCTTGGGAATTCTCCTTTTGGGGACTCGCCAGCACGCCCTTGCTCTCTTGGCCCACGAAGCTATTCATAAAAGCATTTCGCGAAACAAGTACCTCAACGACATCCTCGGCAACACACTTTCATCGCTACCGATCTTTCAATCACTTGGGTTTTTCAAAGCTTTTCATCTTAATCATCACGCTTATATGCTGACGGAAAAAGATCCCGAAGTGCATGTCAGGCTGAAAAGTCCCAAGAAATGGGGCGTGCCTCTCACCAAGTGGGGCCGCTGGAAAATTCTTATTACTGACTTAAGTGGCATCGGTTATCTCGACACTCGCCACGCTTTGCCTTTCATCGTGCCTACCTTGAAACCTATCGACGTCATTGCACCCACGGTTTTCTGGACGCTGGTCATTACCATTTCAGTTAAGCTTAATGCCGGGTGGATCCCACTTTATTGGACGATTGCTTTTGTTACATCTTACTGGGCGATGTTTCGTCAGCGTGCTCTCACTGAGCATATCGGTACCGATTCTACTCATAAGATTATCGCCAATCCACTTCAGCGCTTCTTCTATCTTCCCCACAACACCTGGTATCACTTCGAACACCATATCAATGCCAACGTGCCATGCTGGAATCTTCCCAAGCTACGGGCGCTCTCTAATGAGAAAGATTTTATTTCTGTTGATGAGATGTTTGAAAAATTGGCACAGACTAAAGCTTAATCCAAGCGAGTGAAGCTGCGCTGACGCTAATCCACATGACTAATCCAAAAACTAACGGTCTTACTCCAACGGTCTTTAGTAATTGTAAGTTACAAGTCAAACCTATCAAGAACATAGTGAGAGTGAAACCTAACTTGCAGACTTGCACAGTCACTGACTGCACTGAAGTTGGCATCTCTACAAATGTGAATAGAACTGAAACCAACAAAAAGGCGACGATAAACCAAGGGATAGCGAATCTTCTGTTGTTCGATTTAACAATCAATCCAGCCACCAAAGTGATGGGAATAATCCAGAGAGCGCGAGTGAGCTTTACGGTCGTTGCAACCTCAAGGGCCTTTTCACCATAGATCGAACCCGCCGCAACCACAGAGCTGGTATCATGAATAGCCAGAGCGGCCCAGAGGCCAAACTGTTCTTGAGTGAGCTGGAAAAGCTCGCCTAAAAAAGGAAAGAGATAAACCGCCAATGCATTGAGCATAAAGACGATACCGATAGAAACACCTATTGCTGTGGCATCAGCTGCAATCACGGGTGCCAACGCACCAATGGCAGAGCCTCCGCAAATGGCAGTCCCCATGGTAAGGAGCCAACCTAGCTTGTTTTCAATATTAAAGAATTTGATTCCCAACCAACCCAACACAAATACTAAAGTGATACTTACGGCAGTCACCCCTAGCCCTTCGGCCCCAAGCTTTATGACCTCATGGAAATTAAGCGAAGCGCCTAGTAATACAACACTCCATTGCAGCAGTTTTCCGCTCCAGAGTTTGGCATTTTTTTGCCACTCTATTCTTAAGGGAAAAAAGCTAGCGACAGCAATTCCCAAGATAAGCGTCCACTGTGGAGAAATGATATCCATCCGCTCATTTTATAAGCTCAGAAGGTCGCTTTGCTAGCTTAATGTTAATTGAATCTTTCTCTATATCAAATAAGAAGCTATGATTCGTAGTAAGCATGACCAAGCAAAACCACAATACCCAGCTTACCTATCACCTCAAGGGAACCGAATTCTGGTTTGACACTGTCATTCTTATAGCTCTCTGGTCATCGACCTTATTTATTCCAAAAGAATTGGAAATTTTCCCAGGTGCCACAATTTTATCAATTATTAAAATTGTCGCTCTATTAGCAAGCCTACAAATGATGGGCTTCTTTGCTTATCATCTCGCCGGTAAACGAGCCGGACTTATTATTCAAGGATTCTTAGGCGGATTTGTTTCGAGCACCATGACCTATCTACAATTTACTCAGCAAGATGAATTCGCTCATCACAACCGCTGGACGGTCAGTCGAGCACTCCTATTATCTACAGTCGCCATGCTGGCAGAATGCATCTTTATTATTCTCACTCTCGCAACCCACTCTACTTGGCCGCTTACACTACCCATTCTTACTCAGCTTGCTATTATTACGCTGATTGTTTTTCTACTTCCCGCCAGCACGGGTTCAAAAGCTAGTGCCAATAAGAAACTCATAGTGGATGAGCCGATCATCTGGAAGAAGGTAATCTATTTCGCGCTACTCATTTTATTTTTAATTTATTCGATGCGCTTTGTTTCTCAGCATCTCTCACTCAACTACATGATCAGCGCCTTTTTCATGTCACTATTTGAATCACACGGAGTGCTCGCAGCTGCCATCACCGAATTCAATTCCAACCCAACACCTCATCAAGGCCAGATCGCGGTTCTGGTCATTCTGCTAGGTAACGTCCTCAGCAAATCCTTCTTCGTCCTGCGAGGAAAAAATCACGCCATCCGTAAAACCGTCATTGGAGCACTGGCAGGATCGTTTGTTTTAGCTAGCTGGGTTTACTTTTTTTAAGAACTTGGCTGGGCTTTAAGTAAAAGATTCATACCCATCACATTCCACTCAAAATCCTCTGTAAGCTTTAAGTTAATCATTCCCTTCAAGGATTAATGTATGAAGCTTACTTTGGCCTTATTGGTACTTGCTCTCAGCTCAGTCGCCCAGGCGCATTTCTCTCATAAAACTATTCTAAATGAAGTGTGTGGCTCACAAGGCGATCACGCCAACTCTCAAGGCAACTGGGCATGCTGGAACGGATCACGTCCCAAAATGAATACGTTCTACTAAGGTCGAAACACGCAGCGAAACCCAAGAGTCGTGCCCGCGCCGCTAGAATTGCTGGTCATATTGAGGGTGAACACACCAGCGACCGTAGCACTGTTCCAAGCGCCGCTGCGACGCGAAGCACCACCGCTTCCGCCAAAAAAATTGCCTAATCCATAATTTCTATCGTAGTTTGCCGCTGTCACTCCGCCTGGGTTTCCAGGCATGTAGTCAGCTGCTGTGAGTGCTCCGCAGGAAACACTCGGAAACTCTGTGCTAGCGATAGAGCAGCTTGTTGGACCAGAAGTGAGTGAGCCACCCAAGGTCCAGTCTGCCCACTCCCACACGTTTCCTGCGATATCTCAGACGACTTGACCATTTGAAAGTGTATGAGTTCTTTTTTGCTCCCAACCTGATCCTGCTGCTTGTCCCGAGTTATTGCCGGTTTCAGTATAAGGATCGTTGGTATCTGTTACCGCGAGAGCTGAATTTGGGGAGCTATCTGAGTGTCCACGATTGAGCATTCCAGTACCCACCACGCCACTGGACCAGTTAGAAGCTGTCTTTTCTATTTCATAAGCGATGGTCAGCCATTCAGGATTGGAGATCAAATCATAACCCGTTCCAAGGGATGTACAGGCGGTTTTAGCATTGGTTTGGTTAACACTAACCCATGGACCTCCAGCTGCTTGAGAGGTCGCAACTGAAGCTACGTTTTTCATTTCAAATTGAGCGACACAAAAGCCGTTGGTGACGCCCAGGCTTGGGTTGGCCGGGACGGCAGCATAATTACTCGGACAATTACTGCTTGTTATGGTTAGCGTAACCGAGGCCGCGCTGGATGCGCCCAGAGAGTTTGTTGCCACTACGGAATAAGTCGTGGAGGCAAGAGTAGATGAAGGTGTACCGCTAATCACACAGGTCGAATTATTGATACTAAGTCCGGCCGGTAAGGCAGGAGTGACGGAGCAGTTTGTAACTGCTCCACCGTTTTGAGTGAATGTCGTAGGTGAGACGCTCATAGGCGTGCCAACGTTAGCTGATATACCAGTCGCACCAGTATAGTCGAGTACAGGCGCAAAAATTTCCAGATCCTTTGATTGTAAACCAGAAACGATCATGGAGTTCTTCATACAAGAAGAAATAAAGAAGGCAAAAATTACTAAGTATGTCGGGTTCATGGTACCCCAAGTGGTTGTTTGTCGGAATTTTAATTGAAAGTACTTATGGTTTATAGAAAACCTGTAATTACAAAGAGTTAAAAAAAAGGGGGGGAGGAGAAAAGAGCCCTCTTATTGGGAGATGCCTAGTGTTATGGGCATAGCTTAATGAAATCTATTATCGAAGGCCGGTTTACGATTGAGGTCACGATAGTCAAGCGTGAACCCGGCAAAGATGAGGTTGGAGTCTTTAATTTGGTCTCTATAGTTAATCCTTCCGTAACAGCACGATAAAGACCCATTCTCTCATTCACAAAAATGAACTTTATGCACACAATCTGCTTCGCTGAGGACAATGGCGGTGCCTCTGGATAAAAAGCAGGCCATAAGGCGGATAGTTGCGATATTTTTTCACATCGCGATTTTCTAAACGGGAGTGATTGGGAATTTTTGTGTGACGGAATTGTCACGAAAATAGGTTTGCGATGCTTACGAAAGGATTTCGCTTAATGACTAAGTCTTCATGCATAAATCAACTGAACGCTACCAATGCATGTAAATTTTTTTGGAAATTCTAAAGAACCTGTGAGTTATATATAAAAATGAGTTGCGACCATGTCCGATTCTCGTTGTGGTCGGAGATGACAGCATCACTCACGATCGATATAAGGAATCAGCGTTTTTAGCTCACGGAATTTTGTATAAACACAAGGGGAAGAGCTACCCGGAACTCCGGCCATGACCAGCTGACCCTGGTTAGTAATTCCGATCCCTCTGCCTAGCCAAGGATCTTGTAAGAGCTTTTCCACAGAACAAGACCTAATGAATGAGGCTTCCGTTTTGGTTACTTTGCCAATAGGTCTTTTCTTGGTCTCAACGTTTTGTGAAATAACAAAATCCAGGATTTTCTTTTTTAACTGAATGGGCTTTTCTAAGCTTTGTCCTGATTTCCATGCAAGAATAGATCCGTCCTGATCGAGCGCCATACGAAGCTTCAGACCTTCAGCAAATTTCTTCATCTTAACATTCTGACCGATATTTGAGTCTTGCAGGGTAAATTTTCTGCTGACCATATCATCATCTTCAACCGCTTCATTGCTGGCGACTTTTAACTGACCTTCATCGTTAATGAGGTAAAGGGTATCGTAAATGACACCACCAGTTCCGTGAGTCCAGTGAGAATCTTTAAATACATCAAACTGACCAAACACAGGCTCATTTCCATAAAAAGGGGCAAAATATATTTTTCCATCTTTATCTAAATAGGTGCTCTCATGGCCTAATGCGAGAAAGAAAGTAGTGAAAGGCGGAAAGGTTGAGATAGGTCGTCCGGTGGGATTAGTGTAACCTCTGAGTTGATTTGCATTTAACGTGGTAGAATATTCAACGAATTTCAATTGACCTTTGTCTGTAAGAACAACAAATGAAGTGATGTCATTAAAAGGAACTCGTAGTCTAGCAGCATGTCTAATAGGAATGTCTGTCAGTAATTTTTCGTATAGTGGCTTCAGCCCAGTATTCTGACTCCAGCTCCATGCACGATTCAAGTTAGTGTGGATTAATATCCCGTTATGCTGAGGGGAAAATTCTATTCTTACTGGAATCTCTTTTTCTGAAGAGAATTTGAGATTTAGTGGAATAGTGAGATTTAAAAAAGGATGGACGATTTCAAGCTCATGATCTGTTGAGAGAGTGATGAGAACATCAACTTTGCGGGCAAGTTCATCTGGAAGAATATTAAATCTTGCCCCGAGCTGCACAAGAGCACTAATCAACATGGCTTCACGGTCTGCCGTTGAGAGGTTTTCACCGTAAAGTGCGAGCGAAGCTTCAAAAAGAGTCCCATAACTATAGGCCCCAGCAGTAGATGACATAGAAAACTCTTCATCACAAGCTCCTGAAGAGCGAGGGACGTCACCAGCTTCGCAAGTAACATGATTGGGAGAGGTTTTCACAGAGTGACGTGCCTCATGAATAAGAACGGAGATGGCATCTAACGGTGGCATTGAAAAAAATCTTCCGCCCAGATAAATTTCTCGGTCATTTACCTTATTGTAAGCAACAGAGTCTTCTTGGGTCATATCAAGAGTCAACTTAGCAGAATTCCTTTTCAAGAAATCAAAAGAGTTTCCAAGGTCATTTTTCAGCTCCAACGGCCAGTTTTCTGGAAAATTAATCTTGAGTTCTTTCATGAGATAAAAAGTTTTTGCCAAAAGAGCGCGATAAGAGTCGTCACAGACTAAATCGACTGAAGGTCCTTCTGGAATGATGAGATTAACTTCGCTGGCATAGGCCTGGTACTGAGCCTCAGTCGGACAAGGAAGTGCAGTGTAGTCATTTAACGAAGTCACCTTATTTTGGGCAATCTCTCTGGAGGCAAGCTTCAATGAAGCTTCAACGGGCATGAATTTTCCAAGTGCAAAGCCACTTACACAACAGACTAAAAAAGTAGAGGAGAATAATTTATTTCTCAAGGATCATCTCGATTGTTTCGTGATCGGAGTAAGCACTTGAGGCAATAACCCTTGAGTCAAGATTTTGTAGACGCTCGATTCTTTGAGTTTCAGTGATGTTAGGATTTAAAGTAATAAGACTTCTTAAGGCCTGACGTTTAATAAGCCAATGCTGATCTTTGGAATCTAAGACCTCATTCATCAAATCGACCACCTTCATTTTTAAAGGGTCTTCCTTCTTTAACCAACGTCTTTTTTGAAGGGCCTTTAAAATACCCACGCGGTTCGAAATTTCTTGCTCAGAGACTTTATCATGGGGTGAATTATTGGGCGGAATCGTAGCGTTTAAGCGTTGGCGGATAAAGGTGATGGCAGCTTCAGACACTCCATCAGTTAATTGAAATGGTCCTTCAAAGAGATATTGATAAAGCAGGTGACCTGATTGATTTTTTAAAATAGCTTCCAATGGATCAGAAGGCGACAGAGGTGCATCTGTTTTGTGATTGAGCGCTTTACTTCTAAAGAAGCTCTCAGAATTTATCTCACTTAATTTTGAAAAAGTATTTTTACCATTTTGGAGGCCACTAGGTTGAGTGCTAGAAAATCTTCCAATGAAGAAACAAACGGTAAAAAGAATTAGGGCAATAAAAGATTTTTTCATTAATGATTGATCGGAAGCTTAAATCACAACTTAAGACAAAAGTGCTTCAACAAATGTGGACTGCGGTCGAATTGTTAGACTCCTTGTAGCTTAAGTACCCACCCAGTCCGATCAACTTTTACCCGTTTGGTATACTTAAACGAGGAGTTGATCATGACCAAAAAGACGCGCAAAAAGTATCCCGAAGACGTTAAGGCAAAGGCCGTAGCCGACTACTTGAGCGGTACGAAGACTGCCAAGCAGATCGCCCAGGAGCTCGACGTTGAAGTCCACGTCATCTATGGCTGGCGAGCTGCTGCCGATGACAAGAGACGCAACCAGGGCCTCCTAGGGCTTCAGATGGAGGGGTTCTCTCCGGAGGCCGCAGAACTGCTCACCCGCAAGAATGAAGAAATCGAGGCCTATCAGAAGAAAGTGGCCGAACAGGCGATCATCATCGACCTTTTACAAAAACTCCAGACGTCGGGGGACTATCAACCCGAGAGCGAACTAAGTGGGTTGATCGCCACTTCGAAGAAGTCGGAACGAAGAAAAAGGCGTGTCAAATGATGAATTTATCGACGGCGGCCTACTACGCGGATCCGAAGATCTCTAGAGCTGAGCAGGAGGAAAAGGACGCTGACCTACGAGACGCCATCGAGCGCGTCAGGGTGGATTTTCCACGTGCGGGTTATCGTCCACTGATGCGATACCTGGGGCGCAATGGGATAAAGGTTGGGGAGACGCGGCTTCGCCGCGTGCTTGAGAAGTTCGAGCTGCAGATTCGCCCGACGAGGAAGTATGTGGCGACGACGAACTCTGCCCACGACTGCCTGGTGTACCCGAACCACATCAAGGGCATGGTCATTGATGGCGTCAACCAGGTGTGGACGGCGGACATCACATACATTCGGATCAACAATGGGTTCGTTTATCTCGCGGTGATCCTGGACCTTTTCTCGCGCAAGGTGATCGGGTACGCGATATCGAAGAGAATCGATGGGCAGCTGGCGGTGGACGCACTGAGGATGGCGATTATGAGACGAGAACCGCCTCGCGGGGTGATTCATCACAGCGACCGCGGAGTTCAATATCTGTGTGAAGACTACATTAAGGTACTCGAGGAACATGGGTTCCATGCCTCGTGCTCTGCGAAGGGGAATCCCTACGACAACGCGTGGACGGAGTCGTTCATGAAGGCGCTAAAGTACGACGAAGTCTACATGCGAGAGTACGAGACGTACCTGGACGTGATCGGCAACGTGTCCCATTTTATTGAGGAGGTCTACAACAAGAAGCGGCTGCATTCATCGCTTGGATACTTGCCGCCAGAGGAATTTGAAGAATTGAACAGAATGAACTATACAGTGGATAGAAATGATCGGCCGGGGTTCGAACTCTAAGATACATCGACTCTACGAAAACGACCGCACTCCAATGTTTCTTAACTGGACTTGTGTGTTGGTAAAACTTATCGGCTGCAAATTCGCCCGTCTCATTCTGGCGCAAGGAACGTGCCCGCCTACGATTCTCATGCCAGGATGATTCAATCATGGAACACTAAAGCTTGAGGCGTCCTCAAATAGTTTGCCGCAAAGAAGAAAAGCTGCAAGCTTCGGACTTAACGGGCGAATTTGTCATTTGAGCAACAATCAAGTCAGCCGCTCTTCTCGGTTAGCAACAGATACGCCATTTATCGTAGTGTTTAGTTGGTTTAGACATCCGATTATTTAAATACAGATATGGTGCTATTTTTCATGCACTGTCCGAAGCACAAATTTGAAGGAGATTTTCGTTTTGTTATAAGTGGCCCGAGGTTTCGCCCGAAGGTTGTTTTTGAACCAAAAAAAAGGGTTACGCGTGAACGTAACCCTTGGGAAATTTTTGGTTGCGGGAGTAGGATTTGAACCTACGGCCTTCGGGTTATGAGCCCGACGAGCTACCAGACTGCTCCATCCCGCGTCAGAAGTGCTTGAAAAATAGCCGATTCAGCCACTAGCTGTCTACATATATCTGAGTGCTGTAGACTGTATTACCAGTGCGTCATATCTGACTAGAGCGCTTTGCTCCTGTAAAAACCCTTAAAATTCCATGGAGTTCTGTCGAGAAGTTTCCTTGAGTGAACTTTTCTTAAAGGAAGACCTGCATGAACAAAGTCATTAACACCTCATCAACTGAACTCGTGTTGAAAGTGGAAACGCATGACTTAACTCCCATGCAAGTGCGTTTGCTGAAACACGCGCACACTTTGCTGGTGCATGTTCTCGCAGCAGAAGATGAAACTGAATATTTCGAAGCTTCGGCGCAACTCTTGAAGCAGGCCATGCAGCTGGTTAAAAACGCCAACTTCCCGACTCTTTCTAAAGACGGCATTCCGTACGGTGAACAGGCAGTTGAATATGCTCTTGAAACTTTGACTGAATCGTTGGGCGCGCAGGGTTTGTCGAATCTCGACAACTAACGCAAGAGTCCCGCTACAAACGGAATCACTTCAATCGCAATTAAGACGATGATGATCATCTCCATCAGATGACTGCGACTCTCCGACACTCTTGAATGAAGAAGTTTTGAAACCTCGGCCAGATTGCTGAGTTTCTCATTAATACTTTTTTGCCAATCATTAAAACGGAAACGCTGACTCGCTACGCGGAAGATCGTTGCGAGATAAAAATCACCCACCACCTTAAGTGAGTTCTCAACGTTCTCTACCACTTCAGCGATCTCTAAATAAATCTGGCCCGCTTCTTCAGCGTGACGAGAATAGATGTTGCTCAGAATTCCCGGCTTCTTTCCTGCCACTGATTTATAAAGCGTATCTAGCTTCTCATCCAAGACATCATCATAATAGCGCATCTCTAAGAGCTGAGAATTAGCAAACTCCAGCACCATGGGAACATCCATTGAACCCGAAGGTTCAATCACAAGAGCTGAGTTCCAATCAATCACCGCGAGATCATCACGGCTATATTGATTAGTGGCATCGCGCACGGCCTTCTTAACTTGATCAGATAGGCGTTCGTTAGTTTCCGCCATCATCAGTGCGGCCACATCGGCTTTCTCAAAAAGATCGATGGCACCATTTTCAAGGCCCGTCACTTCTTGCAAAAAGTAGACGACGTAGTCTTCGTAGGTGGTCCAATCATTTTGGATAGGAATCGCTGATTTAATTTCTGCTTGAAAATCACGCGCTTTAGTTCTCGCAACGAGATCCAGCTCTTGATCACGCTCGAGCCATGCCGCAAGTTTTACAAGCTCATCC
>Ga0164292_10004190_pt1 | contig 11726 bp, 33 predicted proteins | sample GEODES117metaG_FD_111486 | JGI IMG/M metagenome (GOLD analysis project Ga0164292, IMG submission 111486) | Eutrophic lake water microbial communities from Lake Mendota, Wisconsin, USA - GEODES117 metaG | ecosystem: Environmental > Aquatic > Freshwater > Lake | place: USA: Lake Mendota... | reverse complement strand
TATAAAGCTAGTGATGATGATCTTTGGTATTAAGGAACACTGATATAATTAGGTATGAACGACGATAAAAAACACGAAGCAAAAATTAAACGTCTTCAAGGAAAGATAGACGATTTGAAAGATGATTTACTGGTTGCTAATGCTGAAATACATAAGCAAAAACGCATTCTGTATTATGAACAAGAATGGCGAAGAAACTTTCAAAAACTAATGAAGGATGTAGTTCATACTGATACTCTTGAAGCAAATTATGACGAAAGTTAAAAACAATAGAGTTGTAAAGTATATTCTCACTTGGACTTTTGATTCAGAGCGAAAAGAACAAGAATTTGATGATCGAGAAGTTGCTGAAGATTGGTATGAAACGAAACTAGAAACAGGCAAGAATCCATCTCTGTATGTGACAGAACTTGTGGAAAGTACAATGCAGCTGAAGTAAGGAACTCTAATATAATAAACGTATGGGACTTGACATGTATATATTTAAAGTTAAGAAGACTGCTCACTCTATCAAAGAGCTGAGCGATCTTGATCGCAATCCGGAACCTGGACAGCCAGAAGTTGCGGAGTTTGAGCCATTGCAGCGCCCGTATGAAGATACGAGTCCTGATCATTACACAATCTTCCAAGAGGTTGCATACTGGCGTAAGTTTAATGCACTGCATCAATGGTTCGTTACGCATGTTCAGCTAGGTATTGATAAATGCGATCTTTATGAACTAGATAAAGATATTCTTTTTGAACTGTTAGAGATTCTTGAGGATGTTTACCATCTTAAGAATCCTAGTAAGCTGCCTCCCACACAAGGATTCTTTTGGGGATCAACTGAAGTAGACGACTACTATTGGGATAAAGTAGAGCGCAGTATTCAAACTATTTCTAAACTTATCGACGACACTGACTGGAATAAGGAACGTCTCTTCTATCAATCGTCTTGGTAATATGAAACTAACACTAGAACAACTAACAAAGCTCCTTGAAGAATATAAAGAGCTTAGCGATGCATGCGATGCAGCTAGAGCAGCTGGGTGTCTTGAAATTGAAGGACGACTGCAAAATGCTATTTGGTCCTCAATAGAGACAGTCATTAGCTTCTTTGATCCAGAAGGATGGATCATGTGGCATATTTTAGAGAATGAATATGGTACTAAGGAGTATGAAGCTGGTTATGGTAGCAATATGAAGAAGATTAAAACTCCAGAAGATCTTCTCTGGCTTATGAACATTTACACACAAGACTAAACAACACAAAAATATGGAAGTAAAATTTGATCGCGTAGAAGACGGTATGGTTCAATACAAATGTACCGATACAGATGGAAGGGTATATGGCGTAGCTGATACAATTCAGGAGGGAATGATTATGGAGACACTAGTCATTGATATGGATACATATGATGAGGTAGAAGATAGCGAGATTTTTAAACGCATTGTGACAGCGCGAGCGCTTTATCTTGCTGATAGCTATGAGGTTCTCGAAGCTATGAAGGAACTCTATTAAAATAAAGCAATGCTATATAACGTTATTGTTGTTATCTTACTAATCGTTCATACTGCGTTGTGCTTGCTTGTGGGCTTTCACAGTGGTGAAAAGCATACGCATCGCGAAGCATATGAGAATGGTCTTATGACTATTGAACGCGTTGGAGATAAGCGCAACTATCGCTGGATTGAGACACATAAACTTGGCTATGAATATGAGGAATAATATGTCGCCATACGAGCGACGAGTGAGGGAGTTGGAAGAGGAGGGCCTAACTACATCTGATGCACAATCAGTTGCTGATGTGGAGTTTGAATTGCTCCCAGCATACGATGACTATTATAAAATTGTCGAAGGAACTCTGCGATAATTAGGTATGAAAGAGAAACAATTCCCATCGCATGAAGCGATTGCTGAGCAGGTTCTGAAGTTTGTAGAGTTGTGCATGAATACAAAAGAGATGCATAATAGAGAGTCTCTGGATATGCTCATCGCAGATCTGAAGCAATACAGAAACACTATTCCGACTTGCGAGCAGTATATGGCTGTAAATCTTCTCTAAGGAACTTTAATACAATAAGATATGTCAGCAATACTAGAAGAAGTCTTGGACGATATGCACGATATCGGCTACAAACAGCTCTGCAGACTCACAGATGAGCTCATCGAGAGCGATAAGAGGTTCGTTGAGTTCTCTATCTTCAGAGATGTTAGCAGTGATATTGACGAGTGGGTTGTATCTGCACCAGACATTACCTCTACAAAGCCAATCATTGACGGTGAGGTTGTGTTCTTTAGCGATTACTGGCGCTTGACTGACCATCTCAAACCACACGGTAGAGAGATTGTATCGCGCGTCTATACTAATCCAACCTGGAAAGATATTATCAACGCAGCAAACGAGATGGTTGAGAGTACTTGTCAGCATGCGCTGTACCTAGAAGGCCTGTCGCCACGAGGTATCGCTAAAGGAATAAAGCGCGTTGAAATAGAATTTGGTTCGTAGAGACTAAATATATGTAGTGAGACGAAATAAAAAACATACTAAAATAAGATATACCGGCTTATTTTTAGGTAACGATCAAGAGGTTCAGAACATCTGGTCTCACGAGGAGCTAGATTATTATTCTAAAAACATCAACCCTCTAACTGAGGAAGATTTAGTAAGTGTTAATGATGAAGGTCTTAGAGCATATAAGAATGTAAACAATTATAGTATAATGTATGTAAATGGTAAGAGAGAGCTTGGTCCTATTATAACTATACCTGAACCGCATCCATTGTTTAATTGTCATTACATTTACAGCGAGGAAGAATTTGACTTTGGAAGAATGCAGGGCGTTACCAAAGATCACCCAATAAATGATGCTATTGAAGTAATTATGGATCAAGTTGGTCCGTTTTTTGATAGTATTGAATATGTAGATGTAACCAATAGATACACTGAAGAGCAATGAGATACGCGCTAATAGATTTAAGAGGTACATCTATCGTTGATTTTCACGATCACAACGATACAGTTGAGCATTTGAATAAGTGGGGAAGTAAAAAGGTAACACTAGGCAACCGAACTGTAAGACCTATAAAACATGAGGACGGGGTAATAGAATATAAGTTCTCTGAAGCATCATACTCTTTCTTTTTGCCTGAAGCTCACCCACTATATAACAGCGCAGTACTTTTTGATTCCTTTAATTTTCCTATAAACGGACAATCGCAACTAAAAGCTAAAAATGCTGTTGGTGATCATTTAAGACAACTAAGACACTAGTTCTAGCGCTGAAGCTATATTTTTAAGTATCGAAACTAAAAGTTAATAGCAGGGAAAATAGGAATAGGATTTAATCCAAGCTTATATAGCAAAGTAGGAATTGCTATAGCTCCAGAAATTATACCTGCATTAGAGGTTAAAGCTTTACCTAAAAAGTTTAATGACTTAGCTAGAGCTCCATTTTCTGTCTTAATACCTTTTGAATTAAGATATTTCTTCAATTCTGCTAAAGATTTTTTATGAAGTTCAAACACAGCTAGATCGTATTTCGCTCTGTCTTTTTCTTTCAGGTATTCTATCTCTTTAATTTTTTCTTGAACGGTATTGGGAAGCATACTAACTAAAGCATCATAATTTTGTTCTGCCTCTTTACCCATTTTCTTAGCTAAATACATAAAAAGCTGCCCTAAAGCATAAGTGCCTGCTCCTCCAGCTAATGCTCCGTACCCTATGTTTAAGATAAAATCTGCCATCTTGTTTATATACTCAGGTATTTCAACTTGCGACCAGTTTCGTAATTCTTGCGGAAGAAGTGAGATATCAGATACTGTTTGCTGTATTCCTTGATTTAGATCTGTAGCTGTCTGCTTTACTCCTCTAGCAATATCCCCAACAAACTCTCCACCTGCTTTTAGCAATTCTGATATACCTTCATCTAGCAATATAGAATCCAACTCAGCTTTAATTTGCTGCTGCTCGCTTACTAAAATATAAGCGTTATTTAAACATATCTGATCTTTATAGTTCATCTTGTTTGTTAGTTTTGTTTGTATCTCTTCTGCGAGTTTCAACCAAGTAGATACCTGTAAGAATAGAAACAATACCATTGATAAGCAAATCCTTATCCGCCCCTAAACCTTTTACCATGGCATCGCCCATGCCTAGAGAAAATAAACCTATAGCAACTAGAACGTTTCCAATAGTTTTAGCGCTTAATATCTCAGTCATAATATCTTTTGCTTTATTTACTACGCTATTTAAAATACCTTCCTGAATTGGAGCATTTGGATTTTGTACGTATGGTGTAACTAGACTTCGTATAGCTGTTGGATCTCCACCTGTAGCTTGTAGTTTTTCATAAAAATCTGGAAACTTTCTCTGAAGAAAATCTTTTATTTGCTGTCCGTACTTACTTACGAAGCTATCTACTTTCTGTTTTAAGTTATCAGGTAACACTTCTTCAGCTAAATAGACTCTCCCATAAGCCTCCGCTAATATAATCTGGTCTCTTTTTGACAATCTCATATATCTATTTAGTCGTAAACCAAAAAAAGACTAAATATGTAAGTGAGATACAGGTTGCTTGATAGGTTTAATGAGTCTACATCCGCTAACAACGACGTATACCCTGATGATTTTGTTGATGCTGCGGCAGAATTAAACAACTATAAAACATCTAGGGACTTGGTGAGGTTTGCGAAGAGTGGTACCATCACCTTTTATTTTATACCGGAAACTCATCCGCTGTTTAATTATGGTTTAGACTTTGATATGAGTGATGAAGCACACGAACAACTTCAAATGGTTATTGGTAAACAACTAAAATTGATATCTAAATGAGATACACAAGTTTAGAAAAAAATAGTGGTACTACTGCAGCTAATAAGCAGCTGGTTACCTCGGAGTATTTCAAGAAAAAAGCCACAAAAGGCAAGCACCCAACTCCAGCGGCTGATGGTATTATATACTATATGCCATATACTTATCTCGCTACTATTTACGTACCTGAAACTCACCCTCTCTTCAATTATCCTATGCTGGTGTATTCAGATGGATACGCAAAGATTCACAGAGACAGAGTAAATAAGGGTGGTACTACTCTAGGTAACGATATGATGGTTATGCTAAATAAATTTGGTGATAGTTTAACTGTATGAGATCTTCCGCTTTATATATAATTCCTGGTCGTGACGAGGGTAGATACACTATTCACGATAGTGGAGGAATTTTACATAGAGCGGAAGATCTCACAAAAGGCTATGGCGCTGTAGTGAATAAGTTTATAGAGGATGATGAGGGGTTGAGGTTGTTTTATAGTAAGAGGAATAACAGAAAATCAATCATCGTACCTGAACACCATCCATTGTTCAACTTAGGTCCATTAACACAGGATGGTTTTATGGTCATTGAGGGTTGGATAAGGGACGATATAGATGTGATGTTGAGGCTATATGTTGATAGTCTATTGGAGAAATTAAATAATAAAGTATGAGATACTCAGCAGCAGCAATTAACTTTACAGTCAAACCTGATCCTAACTCTCATGTACACACATACAAATATACGGATTATGTAAAGTACAAAGATGTTTGGACGGGTGAGAATGCTGAGTTTAAAAAAGAGTTAGAGGGAGGAATAAAGGTATACTTTCTTATGGGTGTAGGTATAAATCAACATATTTATATAATACCCGAAACACATCCGCTATTTAATTATAGCTTTATACCTGGTTACCTTTTTCAATATAGAGAGGATCCTGTTTCTTTCAATAAAACAATTAAGAGGGTAGGGTGGAACATGCTAAATAAATAAGTAAATGAGATACTCTTATATACAAATAACTGGCACTTTGTATCAGCCATACTTCCATGTAAGCGCAACGAGTAATTCTGTTGTTGAATATATAAAAAGAGAGTTTGATTTTGTGGGTGCGTTAGATGGCGGTATTGAAATGTATCTTGAGAAAAAGTTCTCTAGAGCTGCTCTCGTTCCAGAGACACATCCGTTGTTTAATTGTGATGTAATTTATAGTGTAAGCAAGTCATCTGATTTCTCGACAGAGGGTGTGGGCACGACAGAGCAATACAGCAATATGAATAGGATGATCGAGAATGAGTATATATACAAGCTTGTAGATTTAGTAGAAACAGCCCGCTCAAAGAATAAAAAGCCATGAGACAATCCGCAATACTAACATCATTTGCTATAAGCTCTGGCACTATAAGAGCTATGTCTAGTACAGAGTATAGAGAGAAAGATATACGGCTAGATATGAATAAAAGTAACTACAAGGGTAAGTTTGAGGATGGTACAGAGCTATATGCAGGTATAAATAGCTATTATTATATAATACCTGAGTCGAGCCCTCTCTTTAATTTTTACTTAGTTCCTGAAAATTTGCAAAGTATAGAGAGAAAAAATTATCTTAATTTTCATAAGGACATTAGACAAATGGTAGTTGACATGACTACATAATAGTTTGTTGATGAAATAGTTTTTGTATCGCTCTAGTAAGGGAACTCTCATACAATAAGCGTATGAAAGAAAGAAAGCCTACTAAGAGAGATATTGCTAAGATTCTAGGTCGTCGCGTTGGTGGGTGGAATGACAAACGCACCGATCATAATCGTATTAAGCTTACTGATCAACTCTCGCACAATACTATGATGCGTCTAGATAGTGAACTACATTGCATGTTCGAAGACTATAACTTCTGTATAGGGGATGTTATCTGGAAGTCTCACTTTGGCGGTAAGCGAGTTGTTACCTCAATAAGATATTGGAAGAAGTAAAGGAACACAGATAGAATAAATAACAAAAATGAAAGCACAACCGATCAACGCAGACTATATCTTCTTCCTAGACGATCTTGAACTCTATCAACTCGATCCATACAAGCTTATAGGAGGTGCTGAGATGATCTCCAAGCTAAATGTAAAGACATGGACAAGAGTTAATGTCGCTACAGGAGAGGATGTCAATGAGCTTGTTAAGGCTAATGTTCCTGTTATGCAGAAAGGTAATTGGTTTGCAGTAGGAGGAAGCTTCCCTAAAGATCATGCCTATCCAGCTATCATTGGAACTAAGGTATAATGAGGCATGAAGAAGATCAAACAACGAACCTTCGATTACTCTCCGATTGCTCTTAGAGCTCTAACACGCCACAAGCTTGCTCCTCCTACGAAGTTCTTTACAGATAGGAAGAAGCAACAGTCTAAGGCCGCATGCAGACATAAGGAACTCTGATATAATAAACATATGGAAATCGACACCGTTGAACAAACTATTGAGAAGCTGATGACAACTATCAACAAGCTTACTGCAGTGACGCATACAGCTATCGATCATATCGATTGCGATACAAAGAGCAAAGAGCGTATGGAGCTCCGTGACCAACTCCTCGATATTCTCAAGTATCATCACGCACAGTATTAAACCAAAGGAACACCAATATAATAAGAGTATGAAGACCATCACACAAAACGAATTCACCGCCCTAGTATCAAGCGCCTATGCTGTTGTTGTGAACTATGAGTTCATGCAGTATGTTGGCTATGACGATCAAGATAGGTTGTACATTGCTGACTATGACATGCAAGATTTCACCTATCTCGATAATCTTGAAGGTGATATTGAAGTGCATCATGATTCGATGCACGCTACAATCAACGGCAATCGTATGACCCTGCAATTGCTCGAGATCAAGAAGCTCAGCTAAGGAACATCAATACAATTAGGTATGAAGGAGATGTTCATAGTAATTGTCGGGGAGGGAGATGAGAAGTTCAGCGTGTATTACGACGACTATGGTAATGCTGCAGAGTGTGCTCTAAGTTATAGAGAGCAGGGATTAAAGGTAGAGGTTGAGACAAAGGAACACTGATATAATCTTTACATGGAAGAGGATAAAAAGAAACAATTCGAAGAGCGCTTCAAACTATTCGAAGAATGCTGTGATATTGTTGATAGAGTCTTAGAAGAGAGACGTGCAGGTGCTTATGATGAGCAAATGAAAATAGTTCGTAAGGAACACTAATATAATAAGAGTATGAAACAGGACATCGACACCACATTCACTGTTACCTGGAAGTCGGTAACGCAAAGAGACCGGAAGACAGTTATGTTCAGCAAGCAGAGTGATGCAGAGGAATTCTACAAATTGAAGAAAGATAAAGACAGATTTCCTGCTCTCTACATTACTGAAAAGATCACCTCTACACGCCTACTGAAATAAAAGGAACACCAATATAATTAGGTATGGATACCGAAAAAAGGACTCGAACGAACTATGAATCAATGTAACGAACCAGACCACGGCGCAATAAATGCCGAAAGAGCTGAATCAAGAGGATTGCGTAAAGCATGGGTAGAACTTGATGATAAAAGGCAAGACTTAGAGAAGCAATTATCCGCAATCACCGAGCAACGCGACAAACTAGCAGAGGAACTCAAAGAAGCTCAGGACACAATAGGTCTGATGCTTAAGGATAGTTCATGCTGCACGATTCCGCGATATACCAAAGAAAATCTAATCATTCAAACAGGAGAGGAACTCTGATATAATAACAACACATGACCAACGAATACAATAACCTGATTGATGGGCTTAAGAAAGTGCTTGAAGTTAATGGCTACCGCAAAGGAACCAAGGCTGCTCGTACATGCGAGTATAGCTTCCTTCAAGGAGCGGCTGTAGCAAATCCCGAGCTGATTAAGAAGCATCCGATGATCTATATCAGCATTATGTCAGGACGTTCGATCCTTGACTAGTATGAGTAGTTCAGCAAAGAGCAAAGGCGGTGTCAAGACCGTTCAATGGTGGAAGCATCTACGCAAGTACTGGGGACGAGTACAGAATAAACGTGTGCGTAAGGATGGTAAGAAGGAAATACAGAAGGAACTCTGATAGACTAAATAAGTATGTGGTTAAAAAAGATCTAGTCCTATTAGAAGAAGCATACAATGAAATTCTCTTAGATGAGAAGATCAATTGGAAAGGTGGCTTAATGGCTGCAGTGATGGCTACCTCACCTATAATAACTAGTTGTAATAGAGTATCTGATATTGTAGATAGAAGAAATAACGCTATTAGTCGGGCTTTAGATAAAGTAGGAGCATGTTCATTAGTTTTAAAGGATAAAGATTCAATTGCAGATACCATACTTAATAAAGATGTAATCGTTAAGATAAAAAAAAGCGATTACTTAAGAGCCATTTACGGTGAGGAAAAATCAAAAACCTTTATTGATGCACTACCTGAAAAATTGAGAGATCATTACGTTTATGTTTTTAGCTTAAAAGCAACAAAAAAAATAAATGTTGATACAACACGGTTCAAGGCTGCTTATTTTGTCTCAACAAATTCCATTCATTTTAATAGTGAGGAGTTTAATGAGGATTCATTAAAGGATCCAGAGTTAATAAACGCTCTAACACATGAAATACAACACTCAACTGATAAACATAGATTTGGTAGAAAGTTCTTCGGGCAAAGACTTCTAGATAAAAATGAATTAAAAAAAGCTCAAAAGATGTCTCCATACAAACTTAATTACCATTTGCAACTAGATGAAATGAGAGCTAGGATAGCGGGCTCTAGAGAATATCTTGGTGTTATAAAAAATGAACAGGAATTTATGCAAAAATGGGATCATGCTTTAGATTTATTATCTAAGCAGGGTACTAAAGATTTTTTCGCTCTTAATAAGGAAATACCTTCTCAATTTAAACAACTTGTTGCAATATATTACAGACTTACTGTTAAAAATAAGCAGGATTTTCTTAAAAAGTTAATTGAATATGCACTAGATAATTCTATTGCTAAGTCAGGTAAGGAAGATGGTAAAGCCTACGCGTAATATAAGGAACTCTGATAGAATAAGAGTATGACCGAAGAATACATTCGTACCACCCTGCAGGTTCATCTCGAGAATGGTGATTCATTCACCACAGGTTTCAACTTGACGCCTGAGATGTTCAAGGGCAAGACAGTTCAAGAGATTGTCGATGGCTATTATGTCAATAGGAACTATTACACTCACGACGAAATCGCACACCGCATCACTCATGTTGATATACTTGGTGTAGCGGATGTGATTACTGCATAAGGAACACCGATATAATAAACATATGGAAGTCGACACCGTTGAACAAACTATTGAGAAGCTGAACGCTCTGATGAATAGAGTTAACCAGCTCGAGGATCTTTTTGAGACTGCTAAAGCAGAAGACGATCGCTGTACTGCGAACATGTGTCAGCTTGAGATCGATGAGATCACCGCAACACTCGATAAGCTAAATAAGGAACTCCGTGACCAACTCCTCGATATTCTCAAGTAACATCACGCACAGTATTAAACTAAAGGAACTCTAATATAATAAGGCATCATGAAAGTATATACACTGACAGGCTTTGGCCAAGAAGAAGGTGAGATAGTATTGGGTGTTTATTCAAGCGAAGCGAAAGCAGATCTGCAGAAAGAAAAGTATATCGATAAGAAAGTTAAAAGCTACAAATTCGATTACTATACCATTCAAGAGAGGGCTCTTGACGCAGAAGCAGATGATGATCATCTCTGATCACGGTGATCACCTCTGATCACAATAAGGAACATCAATATAATAAGAGTATGAACACATCCACCAAGATCGAAACACTTCAAGAGGTCAAAGAGAGACAATCACTGTGGCTGCCATGGATGGAAGAGAGTACAAAAGGATTGACACTAACCTCTCAGGTAGAGACAACTACTAAGGTACTGCCGTTCGGTAGATATCTGCTATCAATTACTCCAGTAGACTAAATAAGTGAGTGAGATACTCAGGCGTAACAGTGTATGGAGAGAGAGTAGGCGGTTTCTATATAGTCATCGATACTAAAGATGGTACAGAGCAAGCGCTTGAGTATGAGAACTACGATGAAGTTGATTTTTATAAGGAAACAGATGATGGTGTAAGGATATACATATACACTATGAGTAATCATCCAGATCAGTCATACAGCGTACCACCAAGAGTATTCTTCATACCAGAGACGCACCCACTGTTCAATCTATATAGAATAGAATTAAGTAACGATCTATTTGAGTTTCTTAAACCACCACGCGGAAAAGTTATTGATGCTAGTGTAAAAGAAGAGCTATTGGCTATGATTAAATAAGAGAAATGAGATACTCTGCTTACTTATTGAATATGTTTTATGACTCTGATTTGAAAGTATCCTATATGGGTTTTGGTACTATCGAACAATATAAGAAGCGTGGGTTTAAGGTTACATCAGAAAAGTATAGCATGGTACTCATGACAGGAGATGTTAAGTATGACTATAGTAAAATTGTTCTTGTACCAGAGACACACCCTATGTTTAATGGAGGAATGTTTGATAAAGGTAGTAGTTACCTTAAAGGCAACACTATTAAGGTTAAGATCAAAAATAAATTAAATGACTTAATGTCAAAGGCAGTAATAAGTGCGTTCTTTAGCTCCTAAATAAGTGAGATGAGATACTCTGCTATAACCATATACAATGAATCTACAATTGCAGTATTTGCAACAGGAGTAACTTTTAGATCCCTTGTTTTTAAGACAATGAATAAGGTAGGTAGTGCAAATGGTATAGATTTTTATAACAAGAAAGATCATAATCTGCTAGCGTTTATACCCGAAACTCACCCTCTATACAATATAAGCGTCATAAAAGAAGCACATACTAAAAGTAATAAAGGCTATGTTACTAGTGATTTGATAGGTACT